>Ga0256405_10000264_pt1 | contig 175038 bp, 158 predicted proteins | sample RumenRJG_02DNA_FD_189096 | JGI IMG/M metagenome (GOLD analysis project Ga0256405, IMG submission 189096) | Bovine rumen microbial communities from Lethbridge, Alberta, Canada - RJG_02 | ecosystem: Host-associated > Mammals > Digestive system > Stomach > Rumen | place: Canada: Alberta... | reverse complement strand
TATTTCTAAGATATTGTTTTTTATTTTTTTCATTTTTTATATCATCCCAAAAACACGGTGCTACACCTATGGCTAACAAACAAACTTCTTCAGGATAAGTTTTATTTGTTTCATAAAAAGGGCAATTATCACAATTATTCTTTTTACAATACTGTACTATAAAATCATACGCTTCTTGCAAATTCATTATATATCACCTACCGATATAGTAAAATAGACAAGGTTTTTGCCTTGTCTATTTATTATATTATTTATGTTCTTTAAAAGTAATTGTTCCTTGAAGAATACCTAAATTAGAAGATTCATGAAATTGATATTCTTTAGGTTCATCTGTTTCGTTCATTGGCTCAGTTAAATACCAAATATTTGAACTTTTTTGTTCCCATTGAACTGTATAAGGAACTAATTTTCTTCCTTGCGGTAAATCAATTGTATATTCCCCACCGTAATGTTTTGTTAATACGTTTGGAGATAACATTAAAACAACAGAAATTAAAGTAATTGTTATAAAAATAGCACAAATAATCCCTGCAATCTTATTTAATACTTTTCGTTCAATAACCATTTTTACTCCTTTGTAGCTTCAATCATGCCATTAGAAATAGTTACTTTTGGAAATACTTTTTCAACAATTGGAACATAATCTTTTAATTTCTTATTCTCTTGCCAACAACCAGGTTTACTTTCTTTTCCAATACCACTACGATTTCCTTCATAAACAGAAATATATAATGTGCCACCAGGTTTTAACATATCATAAGAACGTTTTAATACATCAATTTTTGCAGAATCTTCTTTAATAACATTTAGTACATTCGCACACGTAGATGTATCACATTGTCCTACATAATTATCTGCCTGTTTATTAACTTCTTCAGGAAGATTATATGGGTCATATCTTACATTTTGAATATCATTATCTGCTAGGAAATTTGTAGCTTTATCAAATTTACCTGCACCATTATCAAAATTGACTCCATTCAACATATTTTTATTTACAAGTTTTTTATGTAGTGCAGGAATTTGATTTAAGGAAGTACCTGCGGAATTAAACTCCTGTGTAGTTTTTTGTTCTTCTACTACATCTGATTTTACATCATCTAAATTATTATAAACTTTGTCTCCACATACAAAATATGGATAACCTGTGTGTCCTTCTTTTTCTTCACCAAATATTTCCTGCTCTTGTTCAGGAGTATCTATTTGTTGCAAATCTTCTCCATATTTATCTTGACAAAGTTTGTTTAATTCGTCAAATGTATATTCTTTATTTTCTTCCTGCTTTTGTTCTTCTTCTGCCAATTGAATTAATTTAGCTTTTACTATATTCATATATCACACCCACCATCAAAACCTCCATCAAATCCACCGTCAAATACATCTGTGGAATAACCATCAAAAGATGAATTGTCGTAAGGAGAATTATCTAAATCATAATCTACATCGTCATATCCATAACCTGTTCCCCAATACCACGGATAATAACCATATCCATAAAACGCATGATATGGAGAATTAACAGTACGTTTTACCAAACGTTTCTTAGCCATATTACCACCCACTAATCAAGAGAATGTTTTCATCTTTCTCGTAACAATCATATCCTGAATTTTTTAAATATTGAATAATATCTTTTTTATATTCAACAGGTACTTTACATTCAACTGATGATTGGCAAGAATAAAAAGCATCAAAAACCAAATACATAATCTTATTCACACAACTAATCCATTCGTCCATTGATTTTAATTGTGTGACCGTTGGAAAAATAATTGGCGTAGTTGACCACAAATCACGATTATTATCTTTAATTAAATCCGTATAAGATGAACCACCAAAAAGCAAGCTCATGAAAATCACCTCCTTTTTTATATAATTCTATCTTATTTTATCGTTTTTGTCAATAGCATTTTTAATATTTTCTCGTTTACCATATATATTTTCTTTTTTAATGCCATATTTAAATAATTCAAAATCTAAAGTAGGAGAACCTTCAAAAAATGGATAAGCATATTTTTTAGGAACTCCAAAATATTTTTTAAACCAATCTACACACATAAATGTATCTGATTTAATAAATTCTTCAAATTGAATATCGTTTCTATGATATAAACAACCATTTAACACATCTATACCTTTAACAGATAAACTAGAATGTATACTGTACATACGATTTAAAATTTTCATTTTATTTATATCTTTAGATATTTTATACATTCTCCACATTCTATCTTCATCATTCTGTCCTTTTACATATACAAAATCATGATAGTAAGAATGCATCCCTAATTCTATATTATGATTTTTAATTAAATCTTCTATTTCATAAATATTTAACCAAGGAGATTTATTCATAACACGATAATACCATTGATAATATATAGACATATCTGGTTCTTCTTCTCGTCTATCCATAGATATATAACTAGGTGTTACAAACAATATTTTTTTGCAATCTATATCATCTAATATATATCTATATTTATAAACAGAGTAATGCCCATCATCAAATGTAAGTATATCTGTATTATCTATTTTCTTCTTTAATAAGTCTAATATATTATCATGTAAACAATAAATTCGATTCATAATATACTCCTTTATACGGGAATTTCTTCTAATGGATTACCACCATTTTCATATACAAACCGTAACCACCTTTATTATTATTTTTTTTCATAATTATGTATATTATCTTTAGTTAAATACATTTTATCATTTTGAATCCATTTCAATTCTTCTTCTGTTGAAATACCAAGCTCTTCTGTATTTACAGCAATGGCTACAAGTCGTTTCATTTTTATTACCGCCCCTTAAAATTTTTTTAAAATTGTTGACAAAATTATATTATCAAGAAATTGAATCAAATAAATTCATTCCTATTGGCATAAAACATGAAGAATTCAAACAAATATATGCACAAATGTTAAATAACATTCGTCAAAATACCGCATCCTAAAAAGATTAAGGTAGGTATATTAACGATACCTTGAATTTAGAATTCTAAACAAAAATATACATATTTATTCTTATTTATATGTAATTTTGACGTTATCATAATATAATTAAACTAAAAAAAAGAAATCTCTATATATTATATAAAGTTACAATAAGAGGTAATTACATCATGCATATTCCATTTTTTAGTAAAAAATCAAACAATAATGCAAATGATAATAAAATCATTTTCGCACCAACACACCTTACAAAAGAAGAAAAAAAATATGTACATGATAAAACTTCATTTGCATTAAAAAATATTTATAAAAATAAAAAAATCCATAAATACATTATGGATTATACATCTTTTACAAAATTTTCCGATGGTGCAAATTTATATGTATTAGAAGAATTACCGAATACAGAATATAAAAGATTAGATAGACAATTATTTTTTTATCATTTTCTCAAAATGTATAAAAATGGTGAAATTACAATTTTCGTATTTGGAATTAACTACAATCATCAGTTAAATATTTCTTATGTAAAGAATACGAACCTATATAATAGTGATGAAAATAAATATTATTCATGCAATCTGTTTCAAGTAAATGCACCAATTGAAAAACTTCATGATACTATGGGAAGTATTCACGAAGCACTTTTTGAATTTGTAGACAAAAATATATAAAAAAAATAGAGGATGCATCCTCTATTTTTTTTATATATTTAGTTCACCATTGCCATATTGTTTTATAAATTCATATTTGGAAATTCTTCTATGCTTTATTATCAATGAATTTTCCACTTCATTTATTGGAATATCTTCATTTTCAATTATATCATTTTTATTTTCTATAGAATTATAAATATCATCTTTTGCTTCCTTTATTAAAGGCATACATTGTTTATACCATTTGCGAACTAATGATTTAAATTGTGTAGGAGTAGCTTTTATCCATTTTTTATCAAAATCAACATATTTTCCACTAAAAATACTAACCAATAATTCAACACTATTATTCATACTACGTTGAATAGTAAATGAACATTTAGACCCAAACAAAATTTCACTTGATATTTCTGAACATTTATCTTCTATATTATTTAATCCAATTATGTCAATAGCATTATTAACATCTTTATATTCTTCATCAGAAACATTTCCAAATAAAGGTTCACTAAATTGTAATTGTAGTTCTGTATTAATTTGTACTTTTATTGACTTTAATTTTTTTATTTTTAATTCTTCTTCTAAATCTTTTTCATTCATTGGTTGACCATCAAATAAAGTAGATTTAACTAAACGTTTAAATGATGACAATTTATTAAATTCTTTATGTGCATCTTCTAACGTCCTTCCTTGTTCATAAGCTAATCCTTGTTCTACCTTTTCTTTACCAAGTTCTTTAATTAATTCTGTTTTTAAATCTTGATAATTTTTACATTCATTCTTTAATGGTTTAATATTTAAATTGGTTTGGAATTTCGCTAAATAACGTTTTCTTGCTTGTAAATTAAATGTATTTTTACCTTCATTTACAAATGCATCACTTACATACATTGGTTCATTATCAATATTTTCATTGCTAACATCTAATTTTTGAGCTATATATACTAATTTATTTATTTGTTGACCTTGACTTTTATCTACATCCATAAATACAAAAGATTCAATTACATAAACAGATAAATCATTATTATGTTCATTAAATTTATATCCAACTTCTCCAAACCCGCTCATTCCACTTTTTTCAAAATCAACAAGTTTATCTTTACTACATTCAGGATATTTTGCCTGTATTGCTTTCAATTCTGTATCTGTATTAATATTAAATCCATCCGTTTGATATGATTTTGATAATCGTTTCATAAAATTTTTCACAACCTTTTTCAAAATAGTGTTGACAATTTTCAAAAAATATGTTACTATATAATCAAAGAAGAAAAAAAGTTCATATATAATATATATAATATAATTCGGAGGTTTTCATCATGTTTTCTTTTACAAAACATAAAAAAACAAATCTCATTAACGATTCACAATTATCTAAAGAAGAAATTAAACTTATTCATAAAGAATTTACGGACATTCTAAACAAAATGTATGATAATAACACAAATATTTATCTTATGGAGTATCCAAATGCACCACAATTAAACAATAAATTTAGTTTAATGGCATTAGAACAGAAAGAAAAATTTCACTATATTCCATTTAATTCAAATACTAATAAAAATTGGCTACAGTATATGAACAATGGTAAAATGGTATTTTTTGTACTATTAGTAAACAACGACCACAATATATCTTTTGAATATATTGAAAATACGACAATTAACAACAAAAACATTGATTGGCAAGATACAAACACGAAAGAATACAACTGTGATATTGTATTTATTAATCTTCCATATGAAAAACAGAACTATGCACTAACAGAAATTCATAATACAATTATGGAATATATTTAAAAATGGATGTGCTTTAATAAGCACATCCATTTAATTTTTTATAATTTACAAATATAATCACCAATATCTAATTCATTGGCAGAATACCATTTTGGTTCTCGTATACCTTTATCAAAATCATCTTTTTTAATAGCATAAATTTTATGGTCTTTTGTTACACCATCAATTTTTTCGTTATTACATGATAATGATATTAAATCTTCATCTACGTCATATTCATGTTTTGCCATTACATCATGTAATAATTCATCATGGCAATATACTTTATCTCCAATTTGAATATCTTGAATGTTTTTAATTGTATTATTTGTTTTTACTAATTCATTCGGAATAAAGCAACCACGACCTGGTCCGAATGGAATATTATTATCATGACAGAATTTAGCAATATCATAATAAATTAAAAAGTAGTCGGGAAAGTCCATATCATTAATAATTCCCAATTCATAATTTAATCTTTTACGATATACTTTATCCGTTAATCCACGTTCTTTTAATCCTAAAATACAAAGATATTTTAAATAATCTTCATTCGGTTTTCCTTGATGTTTCAATTTTGAACGCCATTTACTAAAATTAACGTCCTCAACAGGAATATGAATTTTTGGTAAATAATGTTTACCAAATTCCATATCATACGTACATTGATTTGCTATATTTTCTGTTTCTGCAATTGCTTCTTCAATCTGTTCTTGATTCAAATCTGCATAGCTAAAATGTCCTTCTTTTTCTACAGAAACAAAATTATTGATTGTTTTTTCAGGGTCACTAAATTTAATACCATCATAATCATGTACATATTCATATGTAAATTCAGATGTGGCATTTTTCTTAGTATTCTTTTTCTTAATCAATTTATACTGATATTCGCGTTTAAAATATGAACAAAGTTCTTCTTTATTCATAATATAATATGTATTACCTGGGAAACTCCAACGATTTGGGTCTGAAATCAAACTATGACTTTGTAGACAAAGTAATACATCATGTGTTTTCTTATCTTCTTTTTTCAGATAATGTGCATCTGTTGTGGCAATTAGAGGAATATTTAATCTTTTTGACATATCAAGTAATTCCTTATTGACAACATACTGTTCATATGTTTGTGTTGGTTGAATTTCCAAATAAAAATTTCCACCAAATAATTTATAATAATATTTGGCAAATTTTTCAGCGGTTTCTATATCGCCTTTTAAAATAGATTGTGCCAGAATTCCGGCCAGGCAAGCTGAACTACCAATAACATCTGATTCTTTTCCATCAGGGTCTAAATATTCTTCCATAATTCCATTATCTACGCGAGGACGATAATAAAATCCTTCCGTATATCCTTTAGAAAGAATACGACACATTTTTTGATAACCTGTTTTATTTTTCGCTAAAAGAAGAAAATGGTTTCGTTTTGCACCATTTTCTGTTTCTCCTTCATCTTTACCTTTTAGCGTATGGTCTTTTACCGTATATAATTCAACACCTGCAATCGCGTGTTGTCCTTGTTTCTTTGCTTCTTTAAAATGGTCAGGAATTGTGTAGGCATTGCCATGGTCTGTAATCACGCTGGCTATTTGATTAAATTCTAATGTTTTTTTAACTAAATCATCTACTTTAATCATGCCATCCAATAAAGAATATTCGCTATGTACATGAAGATTTACAAACCCATCAGACATTATATATACCTCTCTTTATACTTTAACTTATTTTGAATCTATTATATCAAAAAAATAGTATATTGTCTAATAAAAAAATGGAAGGTATAATTACCTTCCATTTTAATCAAAGTACTGTCATAGTTGCAGAATGTCTACCACGAGCAAAGGCTTCTGATTTACTACCAACGAGAATATCAACTACCCCGTAGCCCATGCCACCTCTGTCCTCTACAACGAATATTTCCCCGTCGATTCTAACCCGTGTACCTAACGGCAAAAAATTACAAGCCACTGTACGACCTACTGTAGCATATGCGCCACTTGCAGTAATTCCTGTTCCACTACCTTCATCACCTGCGGTTGTATAATACGTAACTTCTACTGTATATACATTCCCACTATTAGAAGAATTATAAGGAATAGATGATTGAACTTTTTTTAATTCTGCTTCTTTCGCTTTCTGTTCTTCTAGTTCTAGGTTTTCTGCGTTTGCTTTTTCAATTTCAACATCTTGGGAAATTTGTTGAACTTGTGTACGAATGTCTGCCATTTGCTGATTACTTTGTTCTAGTTGTTCATTTTGCATTTGAATCATTTGTTCATTAGCAATCTGCGCTTCTGCTACATTATGTAAAGAATATCCTGAATAAGATAATCCACACAATCCAAATGCACCCACTACATAAAGCAGTTTGTAATTTTTAATTCCGTTGACAATTTTCTTTGTTAATCTACTATCTGTACTAATCATTCTCGTCCTCCGTTCGTATACAAATCAAATACAATTGAAAGGACACATTACTTTTATATATCATCTTATTATTATTAATACCTTGCTTTATTATCTCAAATAAAGCAGACTTATTAATATGTGCTTCAAACAATAAGACTATCACGAAGAAATATAAAAATACAATCAATGTATTTAATTCAACCAATATGTGCAATCAGATATTGTTATCCTTGTACATATTATACCACATTTCTAGTCTCAAATCAAACAAAAAAGCTATTGGCAATTCAAAACTACCAATAGCTTCAAATTACAATATGAAATCATAACATATTCAATAATTGAGACTTTTCATTTATGAAACGATTTCTTAATCCACAAATTACATCCCAACTTCCATTACACCAATCATTAGGAGAATGATATAATCCATTAGATGTTTGATAAGAATTGTCACATTCATCAATTAAGAAATCATAGACACTTGCAATCATATTATAATCAAATCTAGCATCGTCTACATAAGATAAATTATCATATCCTAAACGTTGACAAGCATTATTGAATAATTCTACCATATTCCCTGAACCATATTGAATAGCACGAGAAAACACACAGGCTTTCATAGCAATACTTTTTGTACTAACATTATAATAATTTGCTTGTAATTTTATACAAGATGGATTGTAATAAACCTCCATAGCATAAGCATCTTGAAGTTCTCCAAAACCATCAGGGTCAGCTTGTCCTATTTCTTCCCATGTATTTATAAATTCTTGTGAATTAACTTCATATTGAGCTAAAGTTCTACCATAATTAGCCAATGCATCATCCGGATAATTTTGCGCAAAATCTAAAAAACTATCTACTGAACCTGCATTACTTGATAATTGATAACTACCATAGCTAATACCACCTAAATCACCTGAACCTGTAGAAACCGTTGAACAGTCTCCACTAGATTCATATTGTTTTGAAACGCTTGTTATTGTAGAAATTTCTGACATATTAATATCACCTCGCAAATGTCTTACACTATATGAATATCTAAAAATATACAAAAAATAATAGTATTGAAACTGATAAACATAACATTATTGATACTGTAAAATATAATTAGACTATTTTCAGACTATTTTCATATAAAAAAAGATACTACATTTTAGTAGTATCTTTTCATTTATTAGGAACGTATTTTCATCTTTAATCTACGTTTATTCACTTTATCATCTGATTCAAGTAAATAACCAATTATATCAGATACATCATCTATTCCTTGACGATAAACCCTAGCACAACCATCATCTGTAGCCACTAATTTATCACCTTTTTGTACACGACCTATTACATTTACATTAACACGTCCTGCCAACCCAATAGGAATAAATCTTTTTGCTTGTTCTTCAGGGGGTAATGTATCGTCTCCTCCCATTAAATAACCATAGGTATCTGATACAACACCAGCTACACATTTTGCATTTTCTGTAGATTTAATATAAGTTTCTTTATCTGATGATATATCTAACATTAATACATCACCAGGAACGCATTTTACTTTTTCTACATCACATGGGAACAATTCTGCAAAGTCATTATAAACTGCATTATATACACGATTTGGTTTTAAAGAACCTGTAATTGGCAAACAAGCCAAATCAGACCTTAAATTATCAGGATAAGTATAAGTATTTTCACCATAACCTAAAATAACAGAATTATGTGCTCCCTGTGAAGAAGTAAATCGAATCATTCCTTTATAACCCATATCAATTTCAGGTGCAGTACCAACACTTGTCATGGTAATTTTTCTAAATTTAACATCATCACAATTTTCACAATGGAGGAAATTATGTTCCTTTAATGTAATACCTTTACCATCTGCAAAATCTAATAAATTATTTACTTTTAATGTACCATTAGAAGTGATATTCACACATTCAATATTACCTGTATCCGATTTAAAATAAGAACCCATATAATAAAATGTTGTATTAAAATTTGGTTTAGACCAAACCGTTTCAGAAGGTAATACACCTAATGGATGGATTTTACTATTATTATTTATTACTTCAACCAAATGTGATTTATCAGACATATTAGATGAAGTAATATTACCTGTAACATTTGCTTCTATATTTTTTGCATGAAGTGTACCTGAAGCATCAATATATACATTTGCGTTATACAACAAATCAGGATGTGTTTTGCTTATATCACCTTTATTAATGCCTGTTGGATAAATAATATATCCCAAAGCATTATTCTGTATTTTAACATTTGTTGATGTATCAGAATCTAATGCTTTATCTGCCGTACCTTTTAGATAACCATACACTACACCATCTGCTACACGTACATTTTTATTTTTTAAATCCCAAATTAATGTCTCTGTTGAATCAGGCGCACCAATTGTATCCGATTTTATTACTTGGTCACTACCATAAACAGATAATTTAATATCATCTGCCCATGCATGAAGTTTTAAATAAACATTTACTTTACCTGTACTTGTTTTATAAGCAACAATTGTATTTTCACCCAATGTACCGACAACTAAACCATTAGCCACAAAATCTGTACGATTACTCATATCACAAGTAAACCATGCTTTACCTTGATTTGTTTCCCAACCGCCTATATGACCAACAATCATAATATAATCATATGTTTCTGATGTAGATTGTGGTAATGTGGCGATTAAATGATATTCATTCGTTGTTCTATATCCTGCATTAATCTGTACATTAATTGGAACGAAATCTTTACCAAATTTTGTTGTTGTATCAATTTGAATATCTCTTGAACCATCAAAATATTCTTCACCATCAACAAAACCTGTTAATTTAATTTTTCTTGGTGTAGCTAATTTATCTGCTTGATACGAAGCATGAATTTTAATTGTTTTTAATATTCCATAAATATTATTTGGATTATCATCAGGATTCATATCTTCTGTATCTGTTAATCCTTTTCCAAAATCATCTGTATAGCGATTACCGTTTTCATCCTTACCGCCTGTTAATTCATAAGAATATAACCAACGTTTCCACCCTGACCATACATTACTAGATGGTTTTGCATAACGATAATATAATTTACCGTTTTTAATTGGTTTCAATTCATCGTTTTGTACAACCATGAATTGATATTTATATCTTCCTTTACCAATATTAAACAAAATACCTGATGTACAAAGATTTTCTGCTAAATTATATTCAGGTAAAATCATATAAACATTTAATCCTGTATCTGGCCACAAACCAGGCGAATCATTTGTATTACTTACGCCACTAGGTATTTGAAAATTAGAATTAAATAAGTCATATAAAAATTCTATTTTTTCTCCATATATTGTTTGTTGTTGTGCTAATTTATTAAAAAGTCCTAATAAGGATAACTCTTGCGCCATTTATATCACCTAACTTTTATTGTTTTATATTTAAATTTAAATTATGTAAAATATATACTCCTACAAATCCAATCATAATATAAATATTACCTTTATTAGTTTTTACCCCTAATTCAAAATGTTTATCTGCACATAATAATAAGGTAATATTTTTTACTGATGTCCTAAATACTCCCATTTCTTTATCAAAAAAAATAAAGAAAGATATAAATGGTAACATGAGATACATCACACAATCACCGAAAAATACATCAAAATGTATTATTGTATTAAAAACAATCGCTATTCCACTCATTATAATTCCTCACTTATTTCAGGCGTAGCAGTACTTTCACTAGAAGAAGTATCTTTGTTATCATTATTCAAATTCATTTCTTCTATTTCACGATTTTCCATATGTGTACAATCGTCTTTTAAAATTGTATTTAAATGACTTGTTAATACCAAATCTTCTTTATCTTCTTCATATCTCAAATTATTATCATAAAAGCAATAATCCAAAATTGTTTGATTCCACTTACTGAATTTATCTCTCATCCATGCAATAAATTTCTTTCCTATACGTTTATTTTCTTCATCGTTATCTTCATGAATATCTAAAACATATTTCATTGTGATTACAATTGGCTTATATATATCTTCTTCATCTTGTAAAATTTTATCTAAATGACCTTCTAATTCAAGCCTATCATCTTTATCATTTTGTTCTGTATGTGTATCATAAAGGAAATATTGTAAAACTGTATCGTCCCATGTACTAAATTTATCTCTCATCCATGAAATAAACATTTCTCTTATTTTTTTGATTTTATCTGCATCTGTTTCTTTTATTTTTAATGTATATTTCATAGTCAAAATAATAGATTTTCTTGACCGTCTCGGCTTTGCGAATTTAATTAAACGTTTCAAATATATTACACCATCCTTTTAACAATGGTTCTTTCGTACTAAAAATTTTATCTGAATTTTTTATTCCTAATTATATTATACATCAGAAAAAGGTTTATAAAACACAATAATTACATTATATTTCAAATGAGATAAGTATTTAAATAAATAGAAAGAGGTGAAATTATATGGCTAACTTGATTAACCTTTCTCAAATTAAAGGTGGTAAAGCTCTCCAACAAGCCATTGAAACCATCCAAAAATCTTATCCTGCTGATAAAGTAACTACTACTATCAATAAAAAAGCTAGTACAGATACCTACACAGCACAAGAACTACTTGCAGAATTGAAATCTGATATGGATAAGTTAAATGGTGATGGTGGAGAAGGTTCTATTAACGACCGCATTAAAAACGCAGTCAAAACTATCACAGATAAACCTGTTCAAGACTATGTAAGATTATGGATTGCAGGTTATAATTCTAAATCAGACATTACTTTAATTAAATTAACAAATCAACAATCCGATGAATTAATCTCTACAAGTACTATATCTAATTTAGATAATGATTTAGAAAACATTAAATTATCTAATGATGAATTAAAGAAAATTACTTTAAACAAAGAGTATCCTGTATATACTTGTAACAATCAACCCGTTTTAAATTCTTTTAAACAGAATATTACAATTTCTTTTTCTAAAGACTCAGCAACAAATAAGATTACTTATGAACTATCCGATGTTCCTTGCTCATTCAAAGAAAAGAAAACTGTTGATACCGTTACAGGTGAATCTGTTACTATTGAATCAGACAAGAAAACTTTAACCTTATCTAATAGATATATTTCTTCTACAGGCTTTGTTTTAAAAGATTTAAATGGTAATATTATTCCAAATAAAAATTATTATTTAAAAGCTATCGCAGGTAAAGTTATCTTCCGTCAAGAACAAGATGTAGCTGCTACTTATACGGCAGATTATTCTTATACGTCTTATACAGAAGTATCTACTCCATTACCATCACAACCTTTCGTACCTGCCACAGATTCAACTAGTGCTAAAAGTTGTTTTTATAAGTTCTATCCTATCGAAACAACTACCATTGGTGAATTAAATGAAGATTACTTAATAGATAATTCAGAAATGACAAATATAGCTAATACAAATGCTATTTATGAATTATCTAAAAATGTAGCAAAAGATGAAGATTTACAATCTCAAATCGTCGCTATGGTCGCTGATGCTTCTATTCAACAAGCATTAGAAAGCATTACAGAAGATTTAGAAAGTAGATTAAAAGCAGTTGAAGAAAAATTAAATACTTCTACTTCCTATATTACAGATGAATTTACTCCAACTGCAAACCAAACTGTTTTTAATCTTTCTAACGTTCCTACAGATAAAAAAGTAGCTTGCTATATTAATGGTATTCGTTATTTTGAATCTACTTATTTTGACATAGATAGAACTACAAAAGCAGTAGATGGTAATTTAGGTTATCAACCTACTTTAACGTGGAAATTTACACAGGCAAACAATGGTTTTGATTTAGATGACAATTTTGAAGTGGTTTGTGAATATTTAGCAGATTCTTCTAAAACTGTTTATATCCCTCCAACTACTCCATCTACAGAAGAAAGCTCCAATACATAAATCGAATCTTAATTAAAGTTTAAAAAACTGTGATGTTATTATGCTTGATTTACTATTCGTCATTTCTTCCGTAGAAATTGTATTTATATTAATTATTTTAGGAATTTTCTTATTTTCACAAGATGCTTTTGATATAGTTAAAAAAATCAATCATATCTATATGATAATTAAATCTAACTTGTAAATTATTTATACTTTAGATATGAAAAATTTTAATGTATACGGATGTGATATTAATATGGCTCAATCTCCTAAATTAATCCATGTGAACCAAATAGATAAGGATAGTATTGAACACGCTTTCGATTTAAATAAGCGCACAGAAAAAATCATCACATTCATTTACCCCTCAATTACTGAAGGTAGAATTGGTTCTTTTTATAAGTTCCCTTTTAATGGAATTATTAAACGCATAGATGCTTATTGTACAAATTCATCTATTGTAGATACAATTTTTTCCGTAGAAAAATGTTCGGAAAAAGATTTTAAAAAATCTTTTTCTCCTCCTTCTACTCAAATTCCTACTTCTTCTTCTGAAGTAAATGAAGGAAAAAATATTGTTACTTCTAATATTATTCCTATAGAGTTTTCTATCTCTTATTGGCAAAATATTTTAGATAAAAATGTAATAATTCCTAATTCTCAAAATTTTCAGGATAATTCATATCACATTAAAAATGATATTGTAAATGAAAATGATTTATTCCGTATCAATTTCATTTCTTGTACCCCTGAAGATAAAAAATTATTAAATAAAATGACTTATAATTTAACAATTCAAATCGTTATTCAAACTAACGATAATTATTAAATTTATGGATGGTGATTATATATGAGTAAAGCTCCTGAAGTGTCATGGTATCACGCAGATGGTGGTAACATGGTTAAATTCAATGCTTGGAATATTGGTAAAATCAACGCAGGAGACGAATCTGAAACACAAGAAGTTTATTTATGGAATAACTTCAATGGTAAAGACCCTACAAAAGATGCAGAATACCTCGCATTAACTACAGATGAAGATAAGGCTAAATATGTTTTAAATAATACCGTTTCTGATATGCAGGACGTTCAAATTACTACTACTTCTGATGATGAATCCTGTGACGTTGTTAAGGATACTTGGATTCAAGTTCAATGTGAATCTATTGGTAAAGATTCCGAAGGTCAAGATTTAGCTCCTGAAACAGATTTTACCCCTATCGGTGGTTCTACTAACTGGCCGCTTTCTGCACAAGGTATGGATAAGGGTTGCATTAGCGGTAAATTTAATTCTGGTAGTATTTCAGCAGATGTGTCTAATTTCGCTAAATTTAAATTGAAATGCACCGTTCCTCCTAATGCCCCTGCTGGTCCGCGCTCCTTATGGACACGTATTATTTATTACTACACCTAATCTTTATAAAAAAGATTTTTATGTATAAAATTAAGTTTCAATACAAAACATAGTTTCAATACAATGAAATGAAGGGAAAATATAATAATGGAAAATAAATTAACTTTTCAGGAAGTTAAACCATTTTCCCCAATTAATACTCAACCTTTCATTTGGATGGTTGAGTATTTTTTAGGTGATGGCTTAACTGAATTCGATTTGAATACACAAGAACCTAATCCTTTCCAATTTATTGATAAATCTAAAGTAAAACGCTTTGGTTTAATTGGCAATGGTGCTAAATTGTTCTTTAATTCTAATGGTGGTATCTTTCGTCTTTTAGGTAATACTTATCAATTCGCTATTTCTATTGATAATATGAATTATCCACTTAATCCTTTATCTCATTTTGTAAATGACATTATTACCTATAAAAAGGCAGAAGCTATTATGAATATCAATGGCTCTAATTTGGATACTGCCCCAAAAATTAAAGGCTACTATTTCGGCTATAAAACTCAATTGACTATCAAAGATATGAAATTTTTCATTAAACCAATTATTTCTATTACAGAAGGTCAACCATTACAGATTATCTTATCTATTTCTTGTGATAAGGATTTTTCAGGTACGATTGATTTTATTAAAAACGATAGTAAACATTTTTCTTATCCTATTTCTTTAAAATCTAATATTACTTCTAAAATACATTGGAATGTTATATAAACGATTTTCTTGTATAAATAACAATGTATATTAGTTAAATTGATATTTTTGTATAATTAATCTAAATCAGATTGTACAAGGATTAAATAGATTATATAAATTTGTTGTCTTTATAAGATAAATTACAATTGATATAATCATATAAATTTAAAACCGTTATTACAACAATTGATATAATCGCATAATAATATTAATTGAATATAAGCAGAGTTTGAATATTAGTAAAATGAAATAGATAAAAATGAATAAATGAAAATGGGCAAATAAATAAAATGAAATAGATGTATAATAATATTGATTGACCGAAATAAAGAGGTGATAACGAAATGAGCGAAACAGAGACAAAAGATGCAGAATCTACATTAGAAGATAAATCTATTGTTACCATATCAAACGTAGATATTACTCAATCAACATTTTGGGCTAGTAATATTAATGATTGTACTGTTACAGTCGATTTAGATGTGCCTAGTGGTTATAGATATTCTATTCATCTTTCTTTTAAAAATGCTTTAGTAGAAGATGATACATTTACTAAAATTAGTCCTGTTATTAAAAACCCATTTAATTCTTCTGAAGATATAAAACAGGATACAATTATTAAAAATACAAAATTAACATTTGAATTAAATAATGAATTATTTAAAAACAGTCCAAATGGTATCAATACATTAAGAATCGAAATTAATGATGAAACACCAAAAGAAGGTACTACAGGTAAAAGCATATATGATTATGTAATTACAGTAGAAAATCGTAATCGTTTTAAAATAGAAAGAAAATATTCTTATAAATCTGAATATTTAATTTCAGGTTCAGGTTCTATCACAAATAAAGATGGTTTTATGGTTAAAACATCAAATGGCATTCTAAATTCTATGATAGTTCCAAAACAACCAATTGAAATGGATGGTAGAGCTACTATTCGTACAATTACAGTAGATGCTACTGAAGATACATCAGGTGAATGTCAAAAAGATATAATTACAACCATGCAAGAAGATGAAGGAGATTATATCGCGCAAACGATTCCATTTACTGAAGTATTAAGTTTTACATCTATAGATAAAGTACAAGCTATTAATGCTAATTTATTAAAATAAGAGGTGAGTAAATAAATGGCAAATGGATTATTTGATGGTGGTACAGGTACACAAAAAGACCCATTTTTAATTTCAGATGGTGCTGATTTATTTCAAGTAAAAAATCATTTAACTTCTTATTTTAAATTAGTTTCAAATATTAATTTGGGTGAACCACCTTATAACAAAGATTTTGGATGGCAACCAATCGAAGGTTTTAAAGGTCAAATAGACGGTAATAATAAACGCATCTACAATTTAACTATTGTTCGTAATGATACAGATAATGTAGGATTATTTGCAGATTATACTGTTAATACTATTGCTCCCATTAGTAATGTTTCTTTTGAAAATGTTAGTATTAGAGGGAAAGATAATGTAGGTGCTATTGTTGGTAAATTAAAATTAGTTGTTAATACAACAGCTCCTAGTCCTGTATTTAATAATGTATATGTTAATGGTGTAGTGGAAGGCAATAATAGCGTTGGTTCATTAGTTGGTAATGTAGAATTGCAAATCAGTAACGATAATCAAACATTTATTTTGACACAGGATTGCTTAATTAACACACAATTAGGTTTAACAAACGCAGATACAAAATATATTGGACAAGTAGTTGGCGTATTTACAGATTCTTCTAGTGGATTACCGCAAAACAGAGAATATCCAAAGTATTTACGTACTATAGGTTTAGCACAAGTAAGTAATGCTTCAAGAAAATTAATCGAGCCTGGTAACTTTTCTTATGATTTAAACGCTAGAGATAGATTTGAGGATTGTTTCTTAGATTCTTCTTTATGGCAAACAAGTGATTTTAATAATCCAAATACAGGATTACAAATTGTTGATTCTTCTGTAATTAAAAATATAGAAAATCAGACCGCTTTTGATAAAGTGTTAAATGCAGATAAAACTCATAAGTGGAGCTTATATGATAAACAATATCCACAATTAACAATTATGGTACCAGACTATATTTTTGTAAAAGCAGATGAACATTTCTTCTATTATAATTTTACAACTAATTCATGGGACGAATTAACATTAAATAAGAATAAAAAAGTACCTAGTAGAGAACAAACTATTACTTATGGTATTCGTACTTTACATGATATACCACAAGAAAAATGGAAATATTTCCAAAACAATAATTTTACTACAGTTAATTTATACGATGGTATAGATAAAACAAATACTACTTTCCAACATACAGTAGCAGTTAATGATAGCTTATTAGAACCTATTATGGAAAGTGGTAAACAAAGTGATAATCCAAATAAGATGTTTGTACATAAAACATTAAATACAAATAGTGTATTCGGTATTTTAACGAGTATAAAGGGATGGTGAAAAATATATGGCAAATGGAAAATTTGGTGGTGGAGATGGTACAAGTACTAATCCATACTTAATAGAGGACGCAGACGATTTAAATGCCATTCGTTTTAAATCCAATATGTGTTTTAAAATGGTCAACGATATTAATTTGGCAGATGGTAAATACAATATTGGTCAAGGTTGGAATCCTATTAATGAATTTTCAGGGTCATTTGATGGCAATTGGCATAAAATCGTTAATTTATATATCAATCAACCAACGCAAGATTATGTAGCGTTTTTTGGTAGTGTTTTAAACGCTAATATACAACGTGTGTTTTTCGTTGATGCTAATGTCATAGGACATAATGATATAGCTATTGTAGCTCGAATGATTATTCCTTTTGCTAAAAATAGCATAACAAGTTATAATGCACAAGGCAGTACATCTATAAACAATATTTATGTTGTTAATTCTTTTATTAAAGGAAATGCTAATGTTTCAGGAATGTTCAATTATACTGATTCGTTATCAAAATCTATGTTGTATTACAATTTATATGTTGATGTAACTATTCAGTCAAATGATAAAAAAGCATATGGTATAGGGAGGAATCGTGTAGTAGGGGGATACACGAACAACATCTATCAATATTATTATGCAGGTTCATCGTTTGCAAATTGCAATTGCAATTGCCATTGCGATTGCCATTGCGATTGCCATTGCCGTTGCGATTGCCGTTGCGATTGCAATTGCCATTGCAATGGCAATAGTGCAACACAATTTATAAACTGTGTTGCACTATTGCACGAAGATTCATCTATAACAACTTATTATGGCATTTGTGATAAATCAGATTGTACATATCAAAATTGTTATGTAGATAATACAGAAGTATCACCATTAATCTGGGGAGGAACACAATATGCAGATTTGCATAATGTAAAATATTCTACAAATATTCTTCCTTCTTTAACGAAAAATTATTTCTTATCAGAACCACAAAAATCTGTAAAACCTAATAATCTAAATAACGATTCAATTTACTTCAATTTTAATAATGGATATTACGTATACGATTTTACAAACAAAAAATGGGATTTAAAATATTCACAATTCAATAATAAAAATTCCATAAAAATCATTCAAGATGGTATGGATAGACATAAATTACGTGAAATACCAACAAGTGCATTAGAAGAATTAAAGAAATACGGAAAAATTAAAATTATTGATTGCATTTATGCACACGATAAAATTGTTTATACCACAAAACAATTTAATATGAACGAATATACAGATAGTACAGATGATAGTCATCGTTATTTAAAGAAACACTTTAGTTTTAAAGATTTTAACGATAAAATTATTAATGTACAAAAAATCAGTTAATAACGAGGTGACAATCATTGAACGGTAAATTTTCAGGCGGTAAAGGAACGTATGATAATCCATATATCATAGAAGATATATATGATTTTAATAACATACGCCTTTATCCGACAAAAAGTTATAAATTAAATAATAATATAGATTTTAGTACACCTCCATTTGATAAAGGGTTTTTGCCTATACCAAATTTTACAGGACAATTAGACGGTAATGGATATAAATTGTTAAATATTTATATTAACCAGCCAAAAAATGATGATGTAGGTTTATTTCAATCTATTGATTTTTATACCAGTTCATATGCCACAAAAGATGTAGCACCATACATTAAAAATCTAGTGATTGAAAACGCTAATGTTATTGGTAATAAAAATGTTGGTATATTGATTGGTAATTTAACGTATAGATATAATAATAATAATCATAATTTTATGACGTATTTAGATAATATCTATGTATCAGGCACAGTAAAAAGTAATACAAACACAGGTGGATTAATCGGTAGATTATATTTCCAAAGCAATAATTACAATAATACGTTTGCACAAAATATTCAATTACACGTAACGTTAGTACCAATGACAAATACTACATATAATTCAGCTTTTGTTGGTTATTTGGAAAACAACACTAGAGATTATATGGCTACAACCGTTTTAATTCGTGATTGTTATATAGATTCTAATATGGATAGTTCACGTATTACACCTATGGCAAATCAACAAAATGTTTTATACAACTATAGTGGTAAAAATTTAGATAATTCACACAAATATCAAACGTTAAACGTAATTGTAAACAAAGATACGTGGAATGGTGAAGAATATGAATTTAGTGACGTACACCATTTAGATACAGAACATATAACAAAAGCTAATTTAAATTCATTTTTCTATGAAGGATTAATAGATGAAAATAAAAACAAATGGAGATTTTGGTATAACCATGCCCCTGAATTGGTCGAATTAAAGAAAAATGTAAATTTGATTTATGTACCTGCCACAAAAAAATATTATACCTATAAAGATGGCAATTTTGTTGACGTAACAGGATATGATTTTACACATTTTAAAGAGGTCAATAATATTGAATTTAATGGCAATATTATAAAAAAAGCAATAGAACAATTCACATCGAATATTAAAATTGTATCTATTGTAGACAAAGCAAATGGAATTAAATTAGATAAAGAAAAGAAAATTTCTCTAACTAGGGATACTGCAAATGACTATGGTAGTCGATATGCTTTTAGAACAACGTTCAAATTTTCTGAACTAGATAACCCTATTTTTTCTATGAGAAATGCTTCAAATGATAAATCATAAAGAGGTGATTTGTTTTGGCTGAAGGAAAATTTGGTGGTGGATTAGGAACTTTAGAATCCCCATATTTAATTGAAGATGCAGATGATTTAAACGCTATACGTTTTAATCCAAGCTCGAATTTCAAATTAGCCAACACAATTAATTTGGGTGTATATCCATATAACAATGAAAAAGGTTGGCTACCAATAGACAATTTTTATGGAACACTTGATGGTGATGGACATAAAATTATTGGTTTAAAAATTACGAGAGAATACCAAAATAACGTAGGTTTATTTGGTAATTGTTATGAAAATACGAATATTACTTTACAAGTAAAAAATTTATATATTCAGGACGCTCATATCGTTGGTAATAAACAAGTAGGTATCGTTTTTGGTAATATTACTATGAATGCATCTACTAAAATTCAAACTGAACCATTTATTTTAAATTGTAAAGTAACAGGAACAGTTGATGGTAATGATAATTTAGGTATGGCAATTGGCTATATTAATTGGGCTACATCTATTAGCACACCATGTACTGCCGTTAAACATTTATATGTAAAAGGTACAGAACACGCATTAACAAAACAAACTAGTTATGGTGGTATTATTGGTGGTGGTAATGCTAGTTGGAAACAAAATATTACATTAGATTATGTAATCGGGGATGTAACATTTAACCGTTTTTCAAATGGTATAGAAACAGATTTAAATCCTAATTTCTTTAGTACACGTCATAATTTAACAAATGCTTTCTATAACAAAGAAACATGGGTATATGGTAATGGTACAGGTGGTAAAGATTTTAAAACATTAACATATCGTGATAATTTAACTGATTTTGATAAGCAAATCAATTCTAATGGAGAAATGATTTGGAATTTCAAAAAAGAAGAAAGATTACCTGAATTATCATTATTCTTAAAAACAAAACATTTTGTTAAATGTTCTAAAGGATATTATGTATTTAATTTTACAAATCACAAGTGGGAAAAAGCACTAGATAAAATCATTACAAATAAAGTAGCTATGGAAAAAGCTATGACAGGAATAGAAAATATAACATTTAGTGAATGGGCAGATTTACACGACAATATCGTTCCATCAGGAGAAAAATGTTATTTAGTTACTTTATACGAAGATACAAATGGCACGACAAATAAAAATATTATAGAAAATATGAGTGTCAGTACTATTAAACAAACAGAAACACAATTAAAACGTAAAAATGACGAACCAACAAAAGTATTTTCATATAAAATTTCATTTAAAGATTTAAATGATGATGGTACATTAAAGTATGGAGATAGTATTTTTAAGATTGAACATAGACCAATTCAATAAATAATTTTGAGGTGATTTTTAATGGCTATTACAATGTCAGGTTCAGGAACAGAAGAAAAACCATATATCGTTACTACAGGCAAACAGTTAGCAGAAATTCAATTAGACCCAACGGCTTATTTCCAATTAGACCGTTCTATTGATTTAACAGAAGTATGTAACGATTCAGACGGTACAGGTTGGACACCAATTACGAATTTTTCAGGTACTTTAGATGGTAATGGATTTATGATTCGTAATTTATTCATTAATCGTAATAAAGACAATCAGGCTTTATTTGCTACTACTCGTGGTGCAACGATTATGAATTTCGGTTTAATTGATGTAAGTATTACAGGTAATTCAGTCAATTGCGCTCCTGTAATTTCCAATATGACTTCCTATGATGATGTACTGAAAAATGTTTTTGTAACAGGTAGTGTATTTGCTGATACAAATTGTAGCGGTTTAGTAGGAACGATGAATGGCGGTACAATTAAGAATTGTTATTCTAATGTAACAGTTAATTGCACTAATACATCTTCTAGTACTGGCGTAGGTTTTGTTTATGCAATGAAAACCGACCAATGCAGAATAAGCAAGAGCGCTTTTAATGGTAAATTAATTGCAACGAATCCACAACCATATGTGGTAACTAATAATGGCGGGCATATAGAAGATGCCAATTTATATAACCATTATAACAAAACAAACAATCCACAGGGAACACATAATGGTGGATATACCGATGATGAAATGAAAACAAAATCTAATTTTTCTAATTGGTTAGATGAATATTATAACGCAGATAAACCAGTTTGGAGTTTAACAGAAGGTCGATATCCTAAATTGTTCTTTGAATTAACCACAAAATATATTGTTTCTTTTGAATCTAATGGTAAAACAGGATTTTATTATTTAGGTGAAGATAAAGAAGATAATAACAAACGTAAATGGTTACAATTATCTAAAGATAAAGTTACAGGTGACTTCCCAACCGCCAGTGAATTTGAATTATATGGCATGACAGATAATGATTTGACTGCCATTTCACGTCTTGAATGGAATCAATTAAGAGAATTAACAGATGAATTTGAACTATTAGCTTCTACAGATAAATATGTAGTTAATCGTACAATTAAAACACAAGACATGACGAAAGAACAAGAATTAACGGATGCAATTGTGTTAAGTACAGAAATTGACTTTGCTTCATATGGAGATTCTATTAATCAGATTAAAATTTTACAGTAATTAGGTGGTGAATGAATTATGGCAAATGGAGCTTTCGGTATAGGAAATGGTGGACAGAACAATCCATTTATTATTGAAGATGTCCAAGACCTTTCCGCTATTCGTTCTCACCAAACTAATTCACGCACCTATTATTACAAATTAAATTGTCATTTAAATCTAAAAGACGTTGATTGGAAACCTATAGAAAATTTCCACGGTGTATTTGATGGTAATGCAAAAACCATTACCAATTTAACAATCAATGATACAAGTGCAGATGATTTAGGATTATTTGCTAATCTGCAAACAAATGCGCGAATATATAATTTAGGTTTAATTAATGTAAAAATTAATGGTAATGATAGAATTGGTGGATTAGCAGGTAAAATTGATTCTGATAATGTAGAAGTATATAATATTTCTGTGCAGGGTGAACTTACAGGTCATGATTATATTGGTGGATTGATTGGCATATCTCGTTCACGTAGTACAACATATATTCATGATATAATTTCTGATGTAAAGGTAACAGGAAATATTAGTGTAGGTGGATTAGCAGGAGAATTTACGTCTTATTCAGATGATGAAAAAACACGTAGTAAATTTCAACGTGCTTTCTTCTTTAATTCAGTAGAAGGTGTAGATGCACCTTCTACAAATCCTACTTTTGGTATTCGTGATACAAATGCCTTATACGAAGATTTATATTACGACAAAGATAAAATTGCAGTAGATTATCCTGATACAACAGGTATTGGTAAATCAAAAGAATTTTTCTATACAGTAGAAAATTTTCCAAACTTTGCAACCTCTACTATATTAGATGATTATTATCCACATAAACAATATACCTTTACTTTTTCCAATGGGAATTATCCTACTATGTGTTTTCAAAATCATAAATTTATATTATTTAGTATTAATAATGAATTATATAAATATGATGATAGTACAAAAGAATTTGTTAAATTAGATACTCCTAGTAAATTAACATATGAATTTTTCTTTGAAAATGGCGTAAAAGATATTTCAGATATCCCAACTCCTACATTAAAAAAGGTTTTAAAAGAAGATAAACAGAATCTTAAATTATTAGTATTACGCGAGTATAATAATAATAATAATAATAATAACAAATTAGAAATTTTAACAGATGAACCTACATCTAATTTAACAATTGGATTAACTACACATAGTCAAAGAACAATAGAAAAAGATTGTAATCCTATTACTATGAAAATGGATTATGAAACAATTAAGAAAACAGAAGCTACAGAATTTCCATTAATTGTTTATAGTGAATGGGAAAATGAACGTAATGAAGAATTAAATAAAAAAGTCTATGTACGTTCTAGTAAAACAAGTGCTAATACAAATCCGTTTACTTTAAAAACACAGTATAATAATGATGATGGTAATTCTTCTTCAGCAAAAGGTAGTGGATTCCAAGATACACGTACTATTCAGGTAGAAGGAAATGGTCACGCAGAAGTAAAAGATTTTGAACAAACGACAAAAGTAGAATTTAACAAAACAGTCGATTGGGATAAATCAAAATTAAAACCACAAGTTAAATTCGATACAAGAATTGAAAAACAATCTGTTAAAACAAATATCACCTATACATTATACAATACAATTGTTAATGAAAAACGCGGTATTCACGTTGAAGCACATGGAGAAAATAAATCTCGTTATTTGATTTCTGTTAATAATGGTAAAGATTGGCTTAGTTATAAGAGTTCTAACAATACATGGGTTAAAAAAGAACTTAAAAATATCATTAATGATGGCGTAACATTAAAAGATTTAGCTTCTCGTACCATTATGAACGCTTTACCTACAAATTACAAATCTAAAATTAAAATTGCTTCTGCAATTTCCGTTGAAGCATTTAATGATAGTTATAATATCAAAGGGTTAAATATTGAATTTGAACCAAATAACGGACCAGACGTGGAAAACTTCTTATCTAAAAAGAAAAACGATTATGTAGTTATAACAGGCAAATTCATAGATAAAGAAAATGATGATTTGTTCTATCGCTTATTAACGAAGTCACAAATAGAAACAGATTATCGTCAGATTTATCCTACGTCTGATGGTGGTTGGTTACAATCTAAGAACGAAAAGGAATTTGAATTTAAAATCCCGTTATCCAAATTTAGAAATGGTTCTAATATGATTAAATTAGTCACAAAAGATACTCGTGGCGAAATATCAGAAAAAACCATTGATATGACCTTAATTGAAGGTGCTCCTGAAATTAAGATTAATTCTAATAATCAATTCTATGCTAATATTACATTGTCTCATACAATGAATAAGAAGGTTCGTTTCAAAATTCTTATTAATGGAACACAAAAAGCTCCATATACAGAAGGACAATGGTCAGAATGGCATGAAACAGTTGAACCATTTACATTTGATTATACATGGAATACTTCTGATGTGTTAAATGGATTGCCTAATGAAATTCAAATTCTTGTACAAGATGAAATGCAAACAGAAACATTCGCTACATTTAATATAATTGGTGAATATAAAGCACTCTTGTTCAAAGATGAAAACAATTTCTATTATTCAACAGATACAGGAGAAGTGTTACAACAACTCGACTTCGGTACAGTTATTGGTGGTATTAATACAGATGATTATACTGTTACACTGGAAAACAAGACAGGTTTATCTATGAACGATATAATTATCTTCCCAGACTCTGATACACAAGAAGATAAAGCTAAGATTAAATTGTCTCATACAGGAACAGATTCTACAGAAGGGTTTATTTCTTCCTCTGAATCTTTCACAATTCATAATTATAATTCTTTAGGTACAGAAATTGGCTCACCAAAAGTTTATGATAATGCAATTAAAGTTCCTTATGTATTAGATAATAATGATACTTATAAATTCCATGTAAGAATTGAATCTACACAAGATGTACCTTCTTATCGCCATAAAATATTCCGTGTATTAGCAACAGGTACTCCAATTGATACTACATTAGTAACAATTAATTTACCTGCAAATGAATACGCGACAAAATATAATAATTCAAGATTATTAGATAGCCTTTATGAAAAAGAGGGCGAAGGATTATTTGAATTACAAATTAAAGATATTCCTGATACTTGTGGATTAAATGGTAAAAGTATTTTTGTAATTGGTGATTATGTATATACGTGGGATAATGGACGTATTACAGAAGAAGAATTTATGAAAAACCCAATTGATATAGCCACAAAGAAAGCTAATATCACAGAATATTCTACAAATAATAGTAATTATTCCATTTTCTCTGTTTCATGGTTAGATACATTATTCACACAATATTATGGCGATACATTATCTAATTTAGTTAATAAAGGAAATGTATCTTATACACGTAGATTAAGAGAAAACGAATATTATGACGGACATATTGCATGGTTAAAAGATAATGCAAACAATCCAAACATCTCATTTACATTAAATCGTAAAATAGTACAAAAATAATTAAAATGAAATTCCTATCTAATTATTTTCTATGAATATCAATATGAGATTGAAAATTGTCAATCTCATATTTTTTTTATGAGGTGTACAACCTAATTTATATATTCAAAATTTCTGTTAGTGCAAAATACAATTTACAAATAACAGGATAAATTTGATATATAAAATATCTTTCAAATTACGTTTTATCACAATACAATGAGGTAATAACAAAATTTGAATTTTATCCTAAAAATAACAATACAATGTCAATTTAAGGAGTGTGATAATATTATGGCTGATACAGATGAAACAAAAACAAATACTGATGGAATAGAATCAGGAACACCTGAAACAACTCCATCAGAAGGAACAGGTACAGGTTCAGAAGGTGGAACAACGCCTACAGAAGAAACTCCAAAAGGAAGTTCTGATACAGGTACAGAAACACATGATGGTGGTTCTACAGAAGTAAAAAATCCTTCCGTTGCTTTCACAGAAGTATCAACAAACAAACAAACTTTTGTACAAGGTAATGAAAATCTTAGTATAGCTTTAAATGAAGCATATAAAGATTTTGGTGATAAAAAAGTTACATCTACATTAAAATTAGTAAATGCAACAGGTGCAGATGTAAATTTTGAAACCATTTTCTCAAAATTAAGCGTTAATGTTGATTCTGATACGATTACACCATCAGATTTAACAGGAAATTCTGTTGTTTTAATTAATGATTTGGCTCGTGAAGATAATGCTTCGGACGCTATTACGATTAATTTTAACGCTCTAAATACTGCTCATGGTGATTATAAATTTGTAATTACTGTAGCAGATGGAACAAGCACAATTGGTACGAAAGAATTATCAATGAAATTTGTTACCGTTGAAGAAGCGTTAATTGATTATGAAACATTGGTTAGTAATATTTCTGATTCTGACCTTAGCGCATTAGAAACAGAAAAAGATGATTTGGAAAAAGCTCGTCAAACTGCTAAAAATGCGATTGATGCTTTAACAGAATCCGATAAAAAGACAGAATTAAATACACGTTATACTTCTGCATACGACAAACAGAATGAAGGTTATAAGCTCTATTACTTATACAAATCTAAAGAAAAACATTTAGAATTGTATAAAGTAAAGAATGTTGGCGGTAATGTTCCTTTCGCTATCGTATTCGATAAAGCAAAATTGGTTGGTTCTGCTAAAGAAGTATTCTATTATGTACCAAATAGCAACGAACAACATACCGTTGCCGATTTAACACCTTCTTCTGACCGTATCTTATTCAACCAAACATCATTAAATGATGGTGAATATATCTATATTTACAAATTTGGTGATGATGATTATTATCGTACAATCGTAACGGTAAGTAATAAAGTCATTACAAAAGTTGATGATATAGATGTAACAGGTATTGATGAACAAGGTAAGTCATTTACTGCACCAGGCAAAGGCGTTAATAAAGACAACCTCAAAGGACTTCTTGATAATGCTAATCAGTTAGTAAAAGACCATGCCGTTGGTACAGAAGTAGGTCAAGTTTCACAAGAAACTTTGGATAACTTTAAGAAATCCATTACTTCTGCGCAAACAGTTTATGATGATGACGATGCACAAGAAGCTGATGTAACAGGTGCAGTTACTGCATTAACTTCTGCAACGCAGACATTTACAGATGCTATTGTGGATTATCATCCAAATAAAGAAAACCTTGCAAAAGCCATTACAGACGCTACAACAAAAGTTGAAAGTGCTACTGTTGGTGAAGAAATCGGACAGACAACACAAGAAAATATCGACACATATAAAGCAGCTATTGCAAAAGCAAAAGCAACAATGGATAGCGTTAATGATGTAGAAAACTACGATAACAAAGACGCTTACGATGCCGATGTTAAAAAATTAGATGATGCTTTAACTGAATTAAATGAAGCTACAAAGACATATGATAGCAAAGTTGTTTCAGGCGAATCCTATGCAGAAGCAAAACTTGCTATTTATGAAAAAGCGGCTGACAATTTCTTAAATAATATCAGAAAAAAAATCAGTATCTAATACTCGACCAATTACGTTCTGATGCTTATATTGCACTAACAGATATAGATAAAGAGAGTGCCGAATATAACCGTTTATATATGCGTTATATGAACGCACTCTCTTTGCAATATAAGGGCTATAGGTTAATGTTATATGAAAATTCTGATTATATGAATTTTTATACATTTACTCAAACCGATGAAAATACAGTTTTCATTGATATGGGTTCAGAATATAAACCTTCAGAAGCCACAGAAATAACTTGGTTCGCTTCACTAGGATATTGGAAATCCATCAAAAATGACCCTTTGTATCCTGATGATTTTCCTTTAGATGTAACACAGAGTATGAGTAGTGATACTGATGTTAGAAAAGGATTAAAAATCAACACAAATGTTCCTGATGGAGATTATAACTATTATTTTTATTTATATGATAAATATAAAAATTTTGCGTATACAATCAAAAATCATAGAATAAACGCTATTAACGGTTTAACAATAGATAATTATCCTAATAATAAAGAAATTCATATGGGATATAATATTGGTACAAATATTAGCTTCTTTGTTCCTACAGTTAATAAGAGCAACCTACCAACAACAGTTTTAGTACAACAATATAATGTAACAGGTATTTCAACAAATATAATAGTTGTTAGACATGATAAAATAGAAATTCCTATTAATATGGAAGTTTATTATAAATCTCAAATACCAACGAATTTATCTGTTGTTAATGATGAGAAAGCAACGAAGATTGATTTCATTGTTCAACGCAAAGATAAAACTTCAATACCAACGGATTTAATTGTAAAAAGAACAGAATCACCAGGTATTCCAACAAATCTTATTGTTAAACGATATAAACATAATAATATTCCTATTAATATGGTTGTATATCGTGAAAATAAAATTCCAACAGATTTAACTGTTGCAGTTGTTGTAGATAATGAAAAATTAAAAACAGACGTTCATGTATGTCGTGTAATTAAATCTTATCTACCTGTTAATATTATTGTTAAACGTACAAATGATATAAAAAGTGCTAAAATTGAATTAATTGTTAATCAAAAAGATAGTAGTCCATTATTAACAACGATGGATGTATTAGCATGGGATAGAAATACATTACCGACTACACTTAACATTCCACAAATATCACAAGAAGATAAACAGTTACCGATTGGATTAAGTGTAGTTAAAAATACAAATATTGGTTTACCAACATTCATAAATGTAGAGTATAAAGGAAATAATTTTGAACAAATTGCAAACTTTAATAAACCAAATATTTATGATGATAGTCATAAATTACCAATTAGTATAAATGTATTTAATCCATTAACAAAACAATTATTTACACAAATGTATATTGTAAATAAATATCATTTTGAGAGCGTATCAAATATTATTAATACAGATGTAAATGATAAATTAACCACATTATCAGTTGTTCGTAATAACAAAAATAATCTATATACAACCATTATTGTCGATAGTAGACCTGTTATTGAAACTATTTGCGACACAAAAACAGTCAATGATAAAAGTGCAATCAATACAACATTAAGTGTTGTTAGAAATGATATTAACAAAATTCCAATTACATTTGTTGTTAATAAAAAAGCACAATTACAAACAACAAATTACTTTATCAAATATAAACATCCTGATAAAGTTCGTATACCTACTGAATTAACTGTAATCAGAAATAACCATGATGAATTACCGATTAATTTCAATGTTGTTAAACAAGATTATGGATTTTTTGAATCTACTGTAGAACTATTTGCTATAGAAGGTAAAGCTCCTAGAATAAAAACAACATTAGAAGTTAAGAACTATAAGAACGATAATTTACCAACCAAATTAAATATTGTAAAATCATTTGCTCCATTAAAAGCAACAAGTGCATTTACACATAAAATTGAAACTGGTTGGTATATAGATATGGAAGTTGTCTATACAAGACAGTCTGAATTGCAAACGACAATGTTTGTTAATAGTAGAGCTTCTTTTGAAAGCGATATTACAATTACAAACAAAATTAACAATAATTTAAAGACTTTCTTGGCTATTCCTATTAAAGAACAGTTAAAGACAACAATGTACGTATCCACAGAAAATTTTGCTCCATTATTAAAAGCTCCATCTAAATTAGGCGCACCACAAATTGCAGAAAAGACCGTTTATGCTATAAAAGATTCGTATATCTATAATTCAAAGAGATTAATGAACTTTGGTTATAGAACCAATATGCATATTGGCAATACTAAGTCTTATGATATTATGAGCGCTCTTATCGGATTTGATTTTGCAGACCTGAATATAGATAGAAGCAAAAAAGACGCTAAGTATTATGGTTATCAAATAGTTCAAAAAGCTATATTGCATTTGAATGTTGAGAACCCAATATATACAGGCGATATAATTAAGGTTTATTCTATTGCAGATAATTGGTCAGAAAGCAGTATTAATTATGACAACTTTAATAAAGTTAAGAAATTAGCTTATATTACAGAAGTTAAAGCACCTAATAAGAATGGCAGATTTAATATTGATATTACAAAAGACCTGTTAGATTTTGAGGATTTCAATTCTACAAAACGTAGTTATTATCTTGAAATAGATACTCGTAACAGAAAGAGTAACAATAGTTTAAATATTTCTTCTGCACAAACAAAATTAGGAAAACAAGCAATTCCATCTGTAACAGTAACATATTATCATACTCCTGATATAGTGGATTGGCAAGATAAACCAACAACATTAGAAGTAAATCCAAATAGTAATTTACCAACTGATTTGTTTGTTGTATTACCTGATGAAAGTAAATTACCAACCACAATAGAAGTCAGAAGTGAACAAATAGATAGACGTATGACGAAAATTCATATGGAAGTTGTTCAAGACCATTATAATAACGATTTGGAAACAACATTGGATGTTATAAAATATGATTGTGATGAAAAAGGAACAAGAATTGATTTATATATTCCATTGACTCCTGTTTATGATAATTTGGCAACTACAATATACGTATCGCGTAATCCATCTGAAGAAATGTATGTATATCTATTGTAAATAAAAAAGAGGTACAATTAAGTACCTCTTTTTTTTTATGGTTTCAATAATTTTTGTAATTCTTTATATGTAATTTTATTATTTATATTTTCTCTAATTTTCTTTAATCGTAAATAAACACCTGCTGGTGTCATATGAATGGTTTTGCATATATCTTTAACAATATATCCATGAGATAACAATTTTAGAATCATTCTGTCCTTATTATCTGATAAACAAGGTAATATATATTCTTCTAAAGTGCAATTAAAATCTATTTGGTTAAATAAATCATCTGTACTTTTATCTTCAATAATATCTTGCAAAATAGAACCATCATTTTTTGCAGAATTTACTTTTGAATCAATAGGAATAAAACCATATATGTTATTTCTTTTTTGAGTTGTTTTTGCAGTAAAATGTACACCAACTACATTTTGAGCACAACGCCAAAAAAATGTATTAAATTTAACTGAACCGAATTTATATTTTTTCATGCATTGAAACAATTGCATTGTAATATCTGAAAAAAGTTCTTCCTCATGACCTTTTTCGGCTTTAACACTTGCCATATATTTTATTTTAGATTTATAATGGTTATATACATATTCAAATGCTTCTTGACAACCATTTCGATAATCGCTTACTGCTTCTTCTATGGTTGGCTTTTTTCGTTTTTTATTTTTATTTTTTAATCTATTTTGCTTTTCTTGTTCTGTTAATTTTACAATTTTATTTTCTTGATATAAAATACAAGTATTTGGATTAAATTTATATTTATCTTCAATTGGAACGATACCATCTACTATACAAACATTATGATAAGTTATACACGTTTCATTATCCAATGTAATTCTCCTTTTATATTTTATATAATAGAATGACAACCTATGAAGTTATTATAGCATACAAGTAAGTATTTTGTCAAATCTCGTAGATAACAGTTATAAAATATTTTATTTAGTATATTTTTGTTACAAAAAGGAATGATTATATGCTAGATAAAGAATTTTACACAACAAAAGAAATTATTAAACTATTTGGAATTAATAGACAAACTTTACATCGTTGGAGAAAAAAAGGAATTATTCAATACAAAAATATTGGGGAAAGAAAATTCATTTACAAAAAACAAGATATTGAAAAACTTCTTGATTATGAAAGTAAACCTTCTTCCACAAACAAGAAAAACGTTATTTATTGTCGAGTATCAAATCAAAAACAAAAACAAGATTTGCTAAAACAAAAGCAAATTCTTCTTGATTTTTGCAATTCCAATGGTTTTATTATTGACCATATTTATTGTGAAATTGCTAGTGGTATGAATGAAAATAGAGTGGAATTTAACAAAATGGTTGATTCGATTCTAAATCATGAGGTTGCCAATGTTTTTATCACATATAAAGATAGATTGAGTAGATTTGGATTTAAATATTTTGAAAATATATTTAAAAAATTCGATTGCAAAATCACAACATTAAACAACAAAATTAATGAAGAAAATTTTGAACAAGAATTGACAGAAGATATAATTGCTATGATTCATCATTTTTCAATGAAATTATATAGCAATAGACGAAAAAAGTTAAAAGAAGCTCAAAAAATCATAAATTCTTAAATCAAACATTTTTATAAGAAAGGAAGTGAAACATTATGAAATTAAGCACAAATATTCAAAAAAAAGCAATTTCTTTCTATTCTTATGGTTTAAATAAGGAAAAATATAAAAAGATTGAAGAATTGGCTAAACAAATTCAAGTATATCAAAACTTCATTTCTGAAATCTATTATAACAACTATTTTCAAAAACAAAAAATCACTTGCAGTAAATTTATCACAGAAATGAAAATTTATCGTGATAAAGATTTTTCTTCTTCATTTTTTCAACAAATTTGTAAACAGGTATATGAAAGATATGAAAAGAAAAAACCACCAAAACAGCGAATTGTTTTCAAAAAATTATCTTTTGTAGGCATCAATCTTTCAACAAAAATCTTCATAGAAGAAAGCAAAAATACATATACTAACGGAATTATCAACTTCAACATTCCTAAACAAGGTATAATTTGTATTCCTTTTAGGTATTCTGAAAAATATCATGGAGATTTACAGAATATTTCTTATTCCATGACAGGTGCAAATAAATCTCAATTTCAAAAACAATATACTTGTACTTTATTAGGTAAAAATAAATTAAAAATTACCATTGCTGAAGATGATAATAGAGTATATTCTACTTCTATTAATCATATTGAAGGAGTTGATGTAAATGTAAAACATAATCTTCTTCAATGTTCAGATGGTTTTTCTGTTGACTACGATAGAAAACTTGTTAGAAAAATCATTAAACAAAGAATAAAATATGATAAGATTGTTTCCACAAAAATGAAAAGAAATATTTCTCACACAATGACTGAAAAACAACATCAACAAAGTTTAAAAAACACTAGAAGAAGCGTTTCAATGGTCGAACAATGCTTAGTTAAATTGTTTAAACATTGTAATATGCAAAATATTGACCATTTAGTTTTTGAAGATTTGGGCAAATTCACAGGTCATTTAAAAATTACAAACAAAGAATTTGATATTAATTACAAACGTTTAATGTACGCAGTTAGACTAGTAGATATTAAAAATATTGCAGAACGAATTGGAAAAAAATATGGAATAACAATTTCCTTAACAAATCCTGAATATACAAGTCAAGAATGTAGTTGTTGTCATCACATTTCCAAAAAGAATAGACAAACACAAGAACATTTCCGTTGTGAAAATTGTGGATTTGAATTAAATGCAGATTTAAATGCATCTATAAATATAAAAAACAGGATTTTCTCAAACGTTTTGAGAAAATCCTGTCATCAAGAAATTGAACCAAATAAATTTATTCCTATTGGCATAAAACATGAAGAATTCAAACAAATATATACGCAAATGTTGAATGACATTTGTTAAAATACCGTATCCTAAAAAGATTAAGGTGAGCACATTAACGATGCTTTGAATTTAGAATTCTAAACAAAATTATACATATATATTCTTATTTATATATAATTTTGACGTTATAGCACATTTTACAATATACGTAAAGAAATATTTTTAAGGCCAGATTCCTTTAAAATCAGATGCTTTTGGCGGTTCTTTCCTTTTTGTAATTACATCTTCCATCCACGCAGGAACTTTATCTCTATGTTGTGATTTTTCATTTAAACCATAATGCTCAAAAGCATTACTGATTTGTATTGGATTGTTCGTCGGATTCGACCGTTTCTTGTTGTCCATTCGTATTATCTCCTATATCTGTAGATGTAAAGGTTGGTTCAGAAATATTTGTATTATTTTCTGAATTTTTATTATCTATATTATTATCAATATCTAATTGATTATCTTTATTGTTATTATCTAAATCAAAATCTGTTTCTTCCGCATTATTTTGTTCATTATCTTGATTATCTAAATCAAAATCTGTTTCTTCATTTTTTTCTTGTTCTTCTAAATGTTCTTCATCACGTTTTTGTTTTTCTTCTTCTGAAAGCGGTTTGTTATTTTCATCAAATTCTACTGGTTCAAAATTTTCTCCTTGTTCAATTGAATCAATAGCTTCAGAAAAAGGTTCAGGCGGTTCGTTTTCAGATTCTTCTAATATTTCATCATATTCAGGTAAATATGGTATTTCAAAATCGCTAGGATTGTTATGTGTATTATCTGCACTATCTTCAAAAGTAGCTCCTGTTTCTGCTTGTATTAATGAATCATCAACATATAAATCATTAATTCTATCAAAACGATAAGAACGTACAGAGCCATCTTGTTTATAACACATTACCAATAAATTATTATCTTTTGATGTTGTAAATGAATATGGTTGTACTGTTCTCCATCCTGACCCTTCGTAGTTAATTTGTATTAACATACTATTAGCCATAGAATCTGTTATATATTGAATTGCACTATCATCTAATTTTACCTGATTTAATTCAGCATATTTTTTCATTGGCAATCACAAGTCCTTCTAATAATTAAGAGGGTATAAATGAGCAGAAAATACTGTGTAACTTTTTGTATTAATCATCTAGTCTAATCATTGATAAATTATACTTATGTACATTGATATAATTTATATAAATAGCATTCAAAAAATACTTACATTACTCTTTTAAACTGTTATCTATCCCTCTAACTCATTAATAAAATATTTATAAACCTTTATAACGAAAAAAGATAGGCAATTTCATTTTTTCTTACCTACCTTTTTATTTTCTATTTCTAATCTCATAGCTTTAACAACAGAATTCATTAATGAATAACTTGAATCGGAACAGCAAACTGCACCTGCTGCAAGTTTGTGTCCTCCACCGCCGAACTGTTTCATTACCTTAGATACATTATATTTTGTACTTCTAGCTTTTATATATATTTTCCCTTTTGCTGATATAAATAATAAAGCAACGTCCACATTTTTAATTAGTTTTAAAACATCTATAATTTGAGAAGCATCTTCAAATGTAGAATGTGTGCTATCAATCATATCTTTTGTTATTATAGTATAAATAATTTTATAATGTTCATCGTATAACAAACTATTAAAAGCAAATATTTCTAGCTTTAATATTCCTCTTGAATATTTCTCTAGTTCATTAATATATTCCGTATCTGCACTATATTTTAATAATTCCGAACATATTTCATGTGTTTCAGGGGTAACATTTGGATTTCTGAAATTAAAACTATCACTTCTAATTCCCATATATAATGCAGTAGCTATTTTACTATTTAATAATACATTTAATCCAACATCCATCATCATTTTAATTAATTTATAGATTAACATTGAATTAGCTATAACATCTTCACACCAATAAATATCTCCATATGGTTCAAATCCACTATGATGGTCTATAACAATAATTTTATTACTATAATCCCTTATATCTAAATTAATTCTACATTCTTCAGAACAATCTAATACGAATAAAATATCAAAAAAATCATTTGGAATATTAATTTTATTAACTCTATTTTTACCAAAAACATCTAAATATTTTTTCTTTATTTTATTTTGTGTTATAATTGTTACTTGCTTATTCATTTGTTTTAAAGCATTTTCTAAAGCAATTGCAGAACCAATAGCATCTGAATCAGGATTATCATGCATAACTATTGCTATATTATTTACATCAATAATAGATTGTATTATTTCTTGTTGTTCGTCCATTGTTTTAACACTCCATAATACATTTTCGTTATTGATGTTCTGTTATTCAACTCTTACATTTTAATAATAATTATTAAAATGCACTATATTCAATTGTAGTTGCACTAAAAAAAGGGAGGACTTTATTCCCCCCTTTGTTAAAAATTTTATTATGCGTTTACTATATTGAATTTCTTATATCTTTAATTAACAATTGAATCGTTTTGTTCCCATTCCAATAGTTATATTGCAATTCAAATCCTATATCAACGATATTTGGCTCATGTAACACTTCATATTTTTCTTTTGTTTCATTAAAACAAATTCCTTCAAAAGAATTCCCATCTTTATAAAAAGCAAATTTAATAGTATTTTTATTTTCTCCTAATACACGATAATCTACTACTCGAACATCTTTCATACAAAATTGTGGTACACTATTTCCTGTTCCAAATGGTTCTAACTGTTTAATATAACTCATTGTATGGTCGTTAATTGCACTACTATCTAATTCACATAGGAATTGTAATGTAGGAGTTGTTTTATTACCATCAGAAGAAGTTTTTAGCCAATTATTATAATTAGCATAACAACGTTTTTTAAATTCATTAAAATTATCTTTATTCAAAGATAATCCACATGACGCTTTATGTCCACCGCCATTACAAATATCAAAATTTTCGGAAATACATTTACTTATGTCATAATCTAAATAACTTCTTCCTGAACCACTTAAAGTATTATTTTTATTGCTATGTAGCAAAAAACATGGTTTTTGATATTTTGTGACGAATTTACCTGCAACAACACCTAATAATCCTGCTGGTATATTATCTAAAACTTTAATAATAAACGGTTCTTCTTCGTTAATTTTTATATCATTTACAACTTCTTGCTGAATGGTTTTTCGTTTGTTGTTTAAATGTACAGTTTTTTCTGCTAATGTGTTGGCTAACACTTCATCATCAGATAAAAACAATTGTACGCCTATTGACGCATCTTCCAATCTTCCTAATGCATTTATGCTAGGAGAAATATAAAAAGCTATATCACTAGATGTAATATTACCTTTTTTTAATTTTGTATGATTTACTAATGCATCAATTCCATAGCTAATATGTTCTTTTTTATTTAAAATACTTAATGCTTTGGACACAAATTTTCTATTTTCATCAATTAATAACATCATATCACCAATTGTACCAAAAGCTGTAAGTACTGCTATTTCATCGTGTATTTTTTGTTTATGTAAATCAGGAATAAGCATACGTAAAAATTTATATGCTACCATACATCCACAAATTGATTGAAAAGGATAATTATCTGTAATACATGGGTCTACACAAATATCTGTTGGTAAATCTTGCAATAATTGATGATGGTCTGTAACAATGACATCTATATTGTTTTGATTTGCGTATTCAATAACAGATTTTGCAGATATGCCATTGTCAACGGTAATAATTAAATCAATATTATCTTCAATCGCCTTATCTACGATTTTATTACTCAAGCCATATCCATCAGAACGTAAAGGAATTGTCCAACTAACATAAGGAGTTAATGTAGATAAACCCAATACCATAATTGATGTCGATGTAACTCCATCACAATCATAATCGCCAGCTATCATTATTTTTTCTTTATTTTTGATAGCTTGTTTTGTACGTTCTACTGCTTTCTCTATATTAGGTAAAAGATTTGGATTACGAAATTTACTTGATTTTATATCTAAAAATTGGTCAAATTCTTTTTTCGTCATATTTTTAGATTTTCTTATCAATTCCAATATATTGTTATTATATTCATATTGTATATTCCATTGGTATTCCAAAAAATTCTCCCCCTTTTATTTATATATTCTATTATATTAGATTTTCAAGATACAATTAATTCATAAAAAAATCATTATATCTATAATAGAGATTAGGAATTAGTACCTATATAAACAAATTATAAAGTGGTGATTATAATATGAAATTGATTAATTTACGTCAAATTGATGGTGGTCAAGCTCTATTATCACAAGTTAATGATTTAGTTAGCAAACTTGGTGATGTAAATAGTAGAATTACTGCCCTCCAAAATACTGTATTTTCTGTTAAAGACTCAATTGATTTAACAAAATTAACCGCTTCTGAAGTTAATTTTACATTAGCCAATGAACCAAATGCACAAAAAGTAGAATTAAATATTAATGGTATTATTTATGAAGAAGATGATGCTTTTACAGTTGCACGTCCAGCTAAAACATTAACATGGACATTTGATAATGCAAATGGTGGATTTGATATTGATAAAGATTTAGCAGACCATATAACTGCAAAATATTATACAGGAGTATTATTAGAAAACGATTCTACTGTAAAAATGTTACGTATGGATAGTTTACCAACAACAGGTGCTTATACTACAGGTGACATGATTATTAAATTAGCTCCAACAACAGGCTCTAATATTGGTTGGATTTGTACAAAGAGTGGAACACCAGGTACATGGATTCCTATCGGTATTACAGATTTTGCTAATGTTCTTAAAGTAGAAGATTCTTCATCTGCTGATTAATTACTAACCAATATTTAATAAAGTAGAGGTGAAAATATAATATGTCAAAAACAATAAATATTGGTGGAGATACTTTTGAAGTATTAGATGTAAATGATGTATCTGCATATCCTCGTTTTGTTATTAGAATTGGAGATAATTTATATGCAGTATCAGCAAGTTATTTTGATGCTAGTGGAAATGTTATAAAAACAAAGAAAACTTATAATCGTCCAAATAGTTATAACCCAAAATATGATAAAGTTACATATACAGGGTTTAAAACAAAAAGCGGTAAACGTATAACAATAGCATCTTATCAGGCTTCAGACGGTCGTTTATCTTTACCACCTGACAGTTCTAATTATATGAAACAAAATTATCCTGATAGTTTTGATAAAATGACAGAATTACCACAAGAAATTGCATTTGCTGATTGGAGTAATGTAGTTAATGCAGATGGATTTTTTGATGATTGTACTAAATTAAAATCAATTAACGGTATGTTTGGTTTTAAGGGAAAAAGCATTTCATTTAGACATTGTGGTGCATATCATATCCCTATTATTAATGGACAAAATTTGACATCTTTTTCTGCACAAGGTTGCGGTAATTTAGAAGAAATACATTTTATCAATTTTACAGAACCAAAAGCTAATATTATGAATAATGCACCTTTTAATGGTTGTGCAAATATGAAAAAGTTATTAGGATTTAATTTTAGAAATCAAAATATGAGTGCAGGAGATGCATTATATCATTTTTCCGTTCAAAATAATCTTAGGAATCTGACAATAGACTGCACAAACATTGATACTTTTGGTAAAACACCATGTATTAATGTAAAAGAATTGGGTCTTGATTCTGCTGGTGGATGGAAATTTACATTAATTAATGTTCCTACAAAATTTAAAGGAAACGAAAAAGATTTAATTGATGTTACAGGACTTTTTTCTGATGGAACAACAACGAATACTTATCATATAGTTAATTTCTTAGATGAAGTTGTTATTGAAGCAATTGAATTAACAGATGATAGATATAAAATGCAAGATTTATATCCTGCTCGTTATCAGACAATGACAGAAGTTCCTGATAAATTAGATACATCTAAATTAACAACCGCAGAAGAAATGTTTAATGGTTGCGAAAATTTATCTAAATTGCCTGATAAATTAGATTTAACAAATATAACTAATATGAAAAATTTCTTATATGGAACTAAAGTTACTACAATTCCTGATTATATATGGAATACAAAATCAAAAACATATTATTGTGCATTAGGATTGGACAATAGACAAAATTTAACATCATTAGGAACATCAACCATTGATTTACAATATGCAGAAGATGTAACATGTTTATTTGCTTTCTCATCAAAATTAGTTTCTATTCCTAAAATTAATTTACCTAAAGTAAAAAATATGTCACAATTATTTGATGGTTCTTCTCAAATATCTGATTTTAGTTCAATTACAATAAATAGTGACGTGGAAGATATGGCAAGTGCATTTAAAAATTGTACGTCAATGACACTAAAAGGAATGCCAAAATTCACTAATAATAACATCAATAAAATAAAACGAATGAGATATGCTTTTTCAAATTGCAAAAATCTTGTTGGTGCATTCCCATATAATATTGATTGCTCAAATATCGAAGATATAACGAAAATAAACATAGAAACTATTAGGATAGTAGATTCATTTAGTTATTCTCTAAATGAATTTCCTTTTATGAATACATTTAAAGGTTCAGGAATAACATCAGTCAATTTCACAAATGTAGATGATAAATATAAACGATATTTTTCAAAATATAGTGTAGGTACTGATGTTACTATTGATGGTACTCCTGTTGATAATAAAATTAATATTAGTGGTGATAATTATAGTTTAAAAGAGAGTTTTGGTATTGCAGAATTAGATACAATCACATCTGATTTTACATTTGGAACTGTTAATAATTTATCAAATATGTTTGTAAATCAATGTTTAACTTCCATTACATTAGATGGATTAAAAGTTGTTGGTGATATTATTTCAGCATATCATATGTTTACTAGATGTGGAGAAAATGCATCATTAAATCCAATTACATTTAATGGCACAATAGATTGTAGTAGTGTTAATGGGATTATTGCAACAGAAATGTTTGGATATTATCATCCAAAAGATGATACTTCTTATTATGCATCTATTAATAACGTATTTTCTAATTTGCCAGATTTATCATATTCAAAAATTATAGCTTCATCAGGGATGTTTGCATGGTGTAAAATTGAAACAATGTCATCTATACAAGATAAAATTGGCTTTGATATGAAAAATCCAACAAATGAACATTTTATTTTAAAAATAGCAGAAAATATGTTTTATGGTACAGAAATACGCAATATAAATACTACTTTAATATTAGACGGTTCAGGATTAATTGGAGCCCCAAATAGCATGTTTGATTATAGTAATATTACTGAATGTAAAATTGTAAATATTCCATATAAGATAGATTTAAATTCGTTTAAAAATTGTAGAAATGATGGTGCATTTATGAATTTACAAGTAGCACATGATACATCAACATTTACAACAGTATTTTAATTATAAAAAAGAGAAGTTTTAAACTTCTCTTTTTTTTATACATTTTCTGCTTTAATATCTTGTTCTGTAATTGTAATTTCTTTTTTATTACTAGAAGGTGCTTGATACATAATATCTAACATTGTATTTTCCAAGATAGATTTTAAACTTCTTGCGCCTGTTTTTTGTTTGATTGCAATTTTAGCAATTTTTCTTACTGCTTTATCTTCAAAATTCAAATCAATTCCATCTACATGAAGAAGTTCCTGATATTGTTTAATCAAAGCACCTTTTGGTTCTTTTAAAATTCTTACCATAGCTTCTTCATCTAATTTATGCAATACTGCTATTGTTTGAATACGACCAACGAATTCAGGTATCATTCCATAAGCAATTAAATCTTCCTGTTTTACCTTATCAATAGCGTTATCACGTTCTTTGTCTGTAATAGTGTGCGCTTCTGCTCCAAATCCGATACCATGTTTTTCTGATTTAGCAGAAATAATACGTTCAATGCCACTAAATGCTCCGCTTACAATAAATAAAATGTTTGTTGTGTCAATTGTTTTTTGTTCTTCTCCGTCACCAAATAAGTTTTCTTTACTTTTAGGGAGAAAAACTGTAGTACCTTCAATCATTTTCAAAAGTGCTTGTTGTACACCTTCTCCACCAACATCACGCGCATTTTCTCCGGCTTTACTAGCCAATTTATCTATTTCATCAATAAATACAATCCCGTATTCGGCTCTTTTAATATCACCATCTGCTTCTTTTACAAGCGAAGCAAGACAATCTTCAACATTACGACCAACATATCCAGTTGAGGTAAGTGTTGTTGCATCAGCAATTGTAATAGGAACATCTAACAATTTTGCAATTGTTTTTGCAATTAATGTTTTTCCGCTACCAGATGAACCGATAAGACAAATATTTGATTTTTGAATATTTGAATTTTTTAATTTAAATACACGTTTATAATGGTTATATACTGCTACAGAAATAATTTTTTTTGCGTTATCCTGTCCAATAATATATTCATCCAATTTTTCTTTTAGTTCTTTTGGTCTAAGAACGTTTTCCATAGTAGGTGTATCAGATACTTTTCTATCTTCAATAATATGTTGACAAATATCTAAACAATCTTCGCAAATTGTCATACGTTTAGTTTTGCCATAAACGATTTTTTCTTCATCTACTTCTTGACCACAAAATTTGCATTTTACTTTTGGTTTCTCTTGTACAGTTTCTTCATCTATCATATATTAAGCACCTACCTATTCTATATTATTGGTATCTCTATCTAAAAAATACCACTCCATATATCATATTATATGTTAATTTACTATTCAAGTCAACTGTAAAAAAATATACCGTGCCAAAATTTTATGTAATTATAAAGCACGGTATATTTTATTTAATTATTAAAATTTGTAGGAGTAATTGTTTTATTAAAACCTGCACCTTTTTCAGTACGTTTAAATACTTCATATGTATCAAATATGTATTCTTTATTTTTGTTATTCAACAAAACAAAATTGTCTTTTGCAATATAAATATGAAGTAAGTTCTTAAACTTTTTGCTAGGAATATAATTAAGTGCTCTTGCCGTTCTACCTTTTACAAGAATGTCAGAAAGTTTCATTACTTTATATCCTAATGAACCATCATTCCATTCAAAGATTGTAAGAATTTTGTTTACGTCATCTTCACTTGCATTACTGATTTTACAATCAACAATAAAATCATTTTCTTCTAATTTACAAGTAGGCATAGCTTTCGCACCGCTAGCAGTAGCAACAAATGAATTAACACTAAATCTACCAATACAACCATTATTTGTAGCTAATGTAATTGTTTCATCTTTTACATCATCTACTAACTTGTTAATAATGATTTCCGATTCCATATCTTTAATAATCTGTGTTGGATTATTAATACGGAATTTCATTTTATTAACTAAAGTTTTCTTTACCATACCATTTTTCAGTACAGAAATTAAGACTTTTTTAGATTCAGTATTAAATACAATGAAATTAATAGCATCTTCAAATTTCATATTATTATACTGCAAACTATTCATTGGTACTCTTTCGACCATACCTGTTTTACGAATAATGAGCAAATCATCAGAACGTTTTACTTTATTTGCTTGAATAAACAAATTTGTTCTATCTTTATACGATTTATCGTCAATGAATTTCTGATATTCATCTTCTTCATAAACATTTATTTTTCCATTCGCATAAAGTACTGCGTAAACATCTTCTGAAACTTCCTGTGAGGACGTAGAACCGCTTTCAAAGTCAGATACAATAGTAGTCCTGCGTTTGTCACCAAACTCTTTTTTAAGCCCATTTAACTGGTCTATCATGAGTTGCTTCATAGCATTATCATCAGTAAGATATGTATTATACTGTTTTAAATTATCTTCAAGTTCTTTAATTTTCTTAAAAATAACTTCTCTATCTTTATGTACTAATGAACGTGTTTTTTGGTCTAAAATATAATTTACTTGTTCTTCATTCAAATCATATTTAGATACCAATTTCTTTTTAGCATCATCAACTGTTTCGCTATCAATAATGATATTAACTGCCGTTTTAATATCATCAATTACTTTAGCCAAACCTTTTTGAATATTTAATTTTTTACTATCTGCTTCTACCAAATAAGAATAGCGATTATTTAACACTTCTTTTCTAAAAGAAATATACGTATGAATATAATCAACCAAAGTAACCAATTTAAGTTCTTTATCAAGTACCCCACGCATATGGAAAGAAGCATTTGCTTGTAATTTTGTTTTATCGTATAAATCTTTAATGAGTAATGGAATATTTGCCGTTTTTTGACATTCAATAACAATACGAATATCTAAACCTTTTGATTCATCACGAACACTAATTGTTCTAGGTAAAGTTTTCTCCATTATCATATCATGGATTTTTTCAATAAGTTTTGGTTTATCTGAAAATGGTGGCATATCCGTAAATACAATTTGTGGATTACCATTTTCAGAATTATTTTCAATGATATAATTCGCTCTAAAAGATAATGAGCCTTCCCCTGTTTCATAAAGTGATTTAATGCCTTTTTTAAGCATTTGCGAACCATAAGGGAAGTCTGGTCCTTTAATAATTTTCATTATATCATCTAGTGTAAAATCATCATGCTTAATGGCATAAATAATTCCGTCACAAACTTCATTTAAGTTATGTGAAGGGACACAAGATGTATAACCAACTGCAATAGCGTTAGGACATCCATTTGCTAGAAAATTAGGAAATAGACCTGGTAATACAATCGGTTCTTTTAACGTTTCAGAATAATTATCACGAAATTCTACACAATGTTTATCTAAAACATCTTCCAAAATAGCATAAGAAATTTTAGCTAAACGTCCTTCCGTGTACCTCTCGCTTGCCTGTGAATCTCCATCAATTGAACCAACGTTACCATGAAAATCAATAAGTGGATAACGATATACCCACGGTTGAGCCATATTAGCAATCGTGCCATAACAAGAACTATGCGGATGATAATTACCCATTACGTCACCACTAATCTTAGCGTTCTTAATATATGGTTTATTGCTATCATAGCCTTTTTCTTTGCAACAATATAAAATTCTACGTTGTACAGGCTTTAATCCATCACGAACATCAGGCAAAGCACGTCCAATAATAGACAACATAGTATAATCCATATATGAGCGTGGCAATTCATCTCTCAAATCACAGTCTACGATATTTTCTTCTGCAACTAAAGATTCTATATCTTCTTTTTGTTTTTTTGCCATAATCTATATTATCCTCCATTCTTTGTTTAGCAATATTGTAGCACAAAAAGAATAAAATCGTCAACTAAAAATTATTTGTGAAAAAAAGGAAGTGCTATAACTTCCTTTTAATTCCGTTGTACATGATTAAATAATTTTTCAAAATCCGTTAATGGTTTCTCCAAATATTTGTCTCCACCCATACAATTAGCACAAATATCTTGTAATGCTTGTTCTCCTTCAAACATATGTTGACAATTAGGACAATTGTATAATCCTGCGTTACTATACTCATGCTTATGTTTACTTCTAGTTAATTCTTGATTCATGATAAACCTTCTTTCATTTAATCAAATTAATTTTATATAAGAAATTATCTACATATTGTCCATTTACTTTAAATGAATTCCATAATGTAATATTCGTTACAGGAATAGGTACTTTACTCATTTTAACTGTAAAATCCATTTTAGGTGTATTAAATGCCATAGTAATATGTGGTGTATAATTTGGGAAACTACTAGGTGCTTTTTGATAACCAACTTGTTCTAATAGTTCTTCCATACGATAATGAATTTGATACAATTTAAAACTATCATCTACGCCTATCCACATAGCACCTTTATCAAACCGACCTACTTTATTTGCAAATACATATTGATTATATAAATCCGTTTCTTTTTCATAGATTTTCATAGCATCTACTACTTTTTCAAAATCATCTTCGTTTTCACCAATATAATCTAATGTAATATGAAAATCATTAGGGTCACACCAATCACCATGAGTATAACCTTTTAAGACTGTTTGATAATATGCTAACTGATTTTTTGCCATTTCATCATCTATATCCATAGAAATCCATAATTCAGCCATTTGTTACTACCGTCCTTATTTATTATTCTATATATAAAATAATTAAAACATCTTAAAATAATACTTAATTTATTGTATAAAAAGGATAAGAGTAATTTTTACTCTTATCCTTAGTTTTATAGTGCTTCCAAATCCACCATATCAGAATTTGCTTCGATAAATTGTTTGCGTTTTGTTACATCTTTACCCATCAATGTCTCAAAAAGTTCTGCTACTTCTTTGGCATCTTCAAGTGTAATTCTACGTAATGTTCTATTATGAATATCCATTGTTGTTTCTTTTAATTGTTCAGGATTCATTTCACCTACATGATTACCGTATATCACTATACGCACCGACTATCTCTTTAGCTCATATAGCTATCTACTGTTTCGGATAACGTATCAATAGTTATCCTACTAGGGAACAACCCCTATAGTCTGTACAGGTTTTTATTTCCCACGGGCTTACCTTAATTAAGGCTCGTTCCGTTAGCATACATAATGTATACCCCTTTGATAAAAGGAAAAATTGATAAGGGCAAGGTTTACGCCAACCCTTTAAAGCGGTTTACTTGATATGATTCACCTTTATGTTTTTTACGATATTCTTTTAATTCAGAATCGCTTAAAAGATAAACAGATTCATTGTTCTTTTTAATAATTCTATAAAGTGGTGGTTGCGCAGAATATACACGACCTGATTCAATAAGTTTTGGCATATAATAATAGAACAATGTGAGAACTAAAACTCTTATGTGCTCACCGTCAACATCCGCATCTGTGCCAATAATAATTTTGTCATATCGTACATCATCTATATTAAATGCTTTACCAATTCCACCGCCAATAGAAGCTACAATACCTTTAATTGTATCAGAATTAAGAATTTTATTCATATCTGCTTTATTAACATTAAGAATTTTACCTCTTAATCCCAATACTGCTTGATATGAACGCTCTCGTCCTTCCTTCATACTTCCTGCTGCGGAATCACCTTCACACATCCACAATTCTGTATATCCGTCTTTATTAGAACAATCAGCTAATTTACCAGGTAAACTAGTTTTCATAAGTTTTTTAGATTTTCTGCTAATTGCTCTAGCCTTACGTGCGTTTAATTCAGCTTCTTTTACTTTAATTGCACGATTTACAATAGCATCAAGAATTTCTTTTTTATCTTTTTGCTTTGTAATTTTTTCAAAATATTTATGAATTACGCTATCTACTGCATCTTGTGCTTCTTTATTACCTAATTTTGTTTTCGTCTGTCCTTCAAATTCAGGTTGATAAAGTTTAATGGAAATAGTTGCATATAAACCATCCATCAAATATTGCATTTCAATAGGTTCTTTGATAAGTTTTCTATCTAATCCATATTGGTTAATACAGTCTTTATACCCATTTTTAAAACCTTGAAGATGATAACCACCTTCATATGTATTAATGTTATTCGCAAAACTCTTTAACTTTGAATTAGGTTCTGTTTCATCATCATGAATAAATGAAATATCACACATAATTGCATGACCATTTTCTTCTTGATATGTATCATCAAACGAAAATGCCGTATCATACAATTTTTGCTTATCTCCAATCATATGAAGTGTATATCCTGTAATGCCATCTTCAAAATGATAGGAAATATTATCTCCTGTTAATTCATTAATATAATTAATTTTCAATCCTGCATTAAGTGAAGCTAATTCACTTAAACGATGTTTAATGTGTTCACTAGGTTGTAATGTTAATTTAAAAATCTTTTTATCAGGATGATATTTAATTATTGTTCCTGTTTCTTTAGTTGGTTCAAGTTTTTCAACTTCCGTTGTTGGATTACCTTCGCTAAAATGTTGATGCCATGTATATCCATCACGTTTAACAATTACGTCAAACGAATCAGATAATGCATTGACACATGTACTTCCAACGCCGTGCAATCCCGATGAACATTTGTATCCATCAGATGTAAACTTACCACCTGCATGAAGATTTGTAAGAATACCTGTCAAAGTATCAATCGGATTACCATCTTCGTCTTTAAACGTTTCACTTTTACCAACAGGAATACCTCTGCCGTGGTCTACAACTTTTACAGAACAATCTTTATATACGTGTACATCTACTTCATTACCCCAACCTGCTACAAATTCATCAATAGAGTTATCAATGATTTCATATACAAGTTGGTCAATGCCTGACTGTGACGTAGAGCCTATATACATAGAAGCTCTACATCTTACAGCTTCAAGACCTTTCAACATTTTAATTTGGTTTACACCATATCTGTTATTTACTTTTAAGGTATCAGACACAAGAAAAACCTCCCTCTTTTGTTTGAATACCTATATTTTATCGTGTATTTTGAAAAAAGTCAACTCATTATTGTATATCAACATAAATTTTAACCGGGTGTTCAATATTCTTAGCATAAAAATATAGTTTTTTTGGATTATCGAAAATATATTCTACACCAACTTGATTAAAAATATTTATATTATTATTTTTATTAATTGTTTCTAAAATTTTATCTTTATCTCTTATCATTTCATTAATATCAGAATCATCATCAAAAAACGTAACACATTTGCCATTAATAGTAATTCCTTCATCAGTATAGATTTTAAAATAATTACTCTTTGGTAAATTTGTAAAATATTGTACCGAATTATAATTTGGAACTAACATAACAGAATAAGTTTGAGTAATCATAATATCTGTGGCAAGGAAACCCACGGGCTTGCCCGTGGGAGGAATTGCCACTACACCACCTTTCTTAATTCACACAAATAGTTTTTACGCATGGACAACAATTTGATATTTTTGAAACCAACAGAAGCATTGATATGCGTTCCGTCTAAAAACCTTAAATCCATACGACCAGTTGTTCTACGACCAAAAATAAAGCATTTTGTTCCTTTCCATTGCACATAATCGTACAAACGGAAGCCTTTAACTTCATAAGGAGCTTGATTCCTCTTACGAATACCACCTTTGAGAATTTTGCATTTGTGTATTTGTCTGTTGTGACAACGAACCTTCTTTAAAAAGAAAACTTCGCCTGTAGCCATTGCAAGCGGATTTCCACTAATGCAACGGGCATCGATATAATGCTCTTTCGGCAAATTATTTTTTATACGAGTGTTTTTCGTAATATAGCCGTAGGTTAAACTTACGTTTTGATACATTTCTTTTAATTTGTTGTAAAAAGCCCAACGCATAATACCCATAAACGAAGCATCTCGGAAACTCATACCTCGTTTTATGGTTTTTGGTAACGTAATTGTCCCTTTATGAAAACCATCATGGCAGGTTTCGCAAAGCGTGATTAAATTATTTGGAGCGTTTCCACCAGTTTTACGAGATTCGATATGGTGGACATTCAAAACTTTATCTTTTGATTTCCCTTTACAGCATTGACATTGATGACCATCTCGAAATAAAACATATTCCCGAACATTCAAAAAGTTTAATTGTTCGCCTTGTTGATATTCAACTCCAGAAATATCTGGATTTTTGATTTTTTGAATATCAAAGCTCGCAACTTCAACAATAATTTTAGAAATTGGCAAAATTTTATGCACTTTTGCAATCATTGTCAAGTGAGAATCGACTTTATGTTTAACCGATGGAGCTAACCATCCTGCCTTTAGGGACTTAACACGATTTAAGAATCTTGCTTTTCTATAACGTGTTTTTCTGTTTCTACGAGACCGTCTAAGCTCTCTACGACTAGAAAGCAAGTCAACAATATCGTTTCTAAGGGTTATATCGGCTTCAAAAAGGACATTTTTCTTAGTTGTGGCAGAAAGCCCGATGTGTTTAGAACCTGCATCCGCACCTAAAGAAATTTCTTGTGTAAAAGTTTTACAAGTTCCCGTTAATTGAATCGTGAACGGACAACGATTGACAACCTTTGCCTTACCAGAGTTTAAGAGTAATCGCACTTTTGTGTGGTTCTTAGTCGGCATAACAGGTTGTCCAGTTTTTGATAATACATAGACCACAAACGGTCACTCCTTTCTTAAAAGATTAAATTCCCCTTATCAAAGCAAGGGGCAACACCTGCCAAAGCAGGGTAAGTGTACCATCGCCAAAGTTAATGGAAGGTTTTGTCTATCTGCAACACTATCCCTATACCACAGGATTGTTTAATCACAGACCTTAGAGCTACAGACTTGGTACGACATCCGTAGGTAACTATTTTCTTCCTTAACGTAGTCAGCTAAGACTTAGGCTACTCACTCTGGGTTGTAAATTGCTTCGCAACCCCACGGGCAAGCCCGTGGGTATTAGTGAGATTTTTACCTCCAACAATTTTAAATCAAAAATATTATATATGATTTTTCAGTTTTTATAACAAAAAACCGTTATATTCGTTTTATCAACAAAATATAACGGTCTATTTATTATTCTTCGTAACGTTTTTTTTGTCCACGCATATCAACGTGTACAACATTTTCATCATATTTTAAAACAATCCCTTCAGCACCGCAATCTTCACATATATCAGCAAATTCGTCAATATACATATCATCAGGAACATTTATATCAACCGCTTTACCTTTTATATGGTAGCTATCTTTATATCCATCAACCATTTCATTATATTCTTCACATCTAGCGCAACATTTAATGTCTAATGGTTCATCTATTTGCTTTTGCAGTTTATCTAAAAAATTTAAAAGTTTTCTGTTAATACCATTATCAGGTTGCCATCCACAATGGGGGCAAGCTAATACTTCTTCATCAAAATATCTTGAACTATTCATTTTCTTTGTAGGGGAAAACATCTTCCTCATACAAAATAATAAAAATTTATGTTTTCACACCTACCTTTTTCACCTCAATTCATTAATTTTTATTATTTCTCAATATTAACATATATTTAATTTTTTGTTATATCCGTTTTTGTTATATCAAAAAGAGTATACAAATATAATGTATACTCTTTAATATTTTTACTTATTCAATACATCTTTTAAACTCTTGGAAACAACAATCTTTAATGCCTTGGTTGCAGGAATATCAACAACTTCTTTTGTTTGTGGATTACGTCCTTTACGTGGAGCACGGTCTACAGACTTAAAAGTACCAAAATTCTTCTGATTATATGAATCACCGTTAGCAAGTATTTCTGTCAATACATCAAAAAAGCAATCAATGCAATCTTCAATTTGTTGTAATGTCAAACCATCCATACGATTTGAAATTTGTTTAGCAATTTCATGTTTCTTCAATTTAATCACCTATTTATTATAAATTCAAAAATATATTCTCTAGCTATAAACAAAATATAGCAGACACAATATAATATTTGTCTGCTATATTATTTTATGCTTATATATCAAGTATTTTATGAAATTTATCTGTAATTTCCTTTATTTTTCACCTTTACATTCATTCAAAGTATATGCGATAATATCATTAATATCAGCAGTACTCAAAGTTTTCTTATTATTGCGTTCCAACTGAATACGAGTATTATTCGCATTTTCTTTAGCCTTATTAATCATATTCTGCATCATCTGTTTTACAATAACAGGATTTTTAGACGTATACATAATTTTAACATTCGTAAGACGATTCATAACTAACAGAATATAGTCTGCTTCATTTTTATAAATCGTGCAAGTAATATCATACGCACTATCTTCATCCATCTTATCAAAGAATACAACTTCTTCAACAGTATATTTATTATTATTGTTGAAAGACTGATTTTCGTTCATACGAGCCGTATGTTGTTCTTTAATAAGAGATTTAATCTGTTCTGCTTCATCTACCGTTCTTGTAGTAAAAGCAGTAACAAATTCGTCAAACAGATAGCTATCTGCAAGTGGATAACGAATTTTAAGGTCATTTACCTGTTTTGTTGTAGAATATACAAGACGGTCATTTGCTTCTTTTAATGCTTTCTGTTTACGTGCTTCTATTTTTGCCTTTTTGGAATTTTCTTTTGCAATTTTTTCATTTTCTTTATATTTTACATAATCTGAATTAATGCGAGAATGATTAAACATATGGTATAAACCACCACATACTACACGAACAATTGCAAGAAGAAACATTCCTACAATGCTAAGTGCATATGAGAAAAAACCAAATAACGCAATTCCAACAAGAATTGCCCCAATCACCATTAACACAATTCCAACCATTTTTATCAACCTTTCTATATCTCGAACTTTGTTTATCTCTTTATCTTTAATTATATTATATCAAAGAAAAGTTATTTTGTCAACAGTTTGAATTGAATTTTTTAAATTTTTATATATAAAAACCACTATCTAGTTTAGATAGTGGTTTTTAGTAGAGGAATATTTTTTTGATTTGATTAGGAGTTTACCGTCTCTTTAAGAGCCTTTGCAACCTTTAGCTTGACTGCCTTAGAAGCAGGAATATCAATCGTCTCGCCTGTCTTTGGATTACGACCCTTACGAGCTGCACGGTCAACAGTCTCAAAAGTACCAAAGCCACTAATAGCAATCTTGTCACCATTAGCCATAGCCTCAGAAATAACTGCAAAAACTGCATCTGTTACATCCGAAGCAGACTTCTTAGTAATATCAGCTTTCTCGGCAATTGCATTGATAAAATCGTTCTTAGTCATTTTTCATAACTCCTTTACTTTTGTACGAGAATTAATTTTCTCTTGATTACGTATATGATTATACATTACATATCCTTGTGTGTCAAGCACTTTTTATATTTTTTTATGGTATTTTGAGTAATTTTTATAAATTTTTGTGCTTGATAAGCATTTGATTTCAATAATTGTTCATCTAGTTTTTTATAAACCATTTGTATTTTATTATATTCGTTATTAAATATATCAGGGTACTTTTCAAGAACAAAATGAAGATAGTTTCTACAAGCAATAGAACAAATAAAATTAATTTCTTGTAGAGACATTATTTTTTCATCTGATTTTTTAATTTCATCTAACTTTGATTGCAATTCTGATAATTCATTGTCCCCTGAATAATCTAAATGAAATTTTCTCGATAATGAATTACACGCTTCCTGTGCATTATCTAAGTCGAAATATAATTCTTCAAATTTAACTATATCTCCACCTTTTTTACAACCAAAACAAAACCATGATGTATGGTCTTGTGGTTTACCATCAGAATTTTTAAATCCTTCAGGATATATTCTTAGAGATTCTGTTTTTTCATTATGAAATGGACATAAAGCAGTATAAATATTTCCTACTTTTTTTACTCGGATAAGCGATTTAATATAACTTACACCATCTATTTTTTTATCTAAAAAATCACGCTTTAAAGTTATATCGGAATCGTCATCCCATCTATCTTCTTTTTTCATTATAAATTATCCCATTCACTATCATCTATTTCTATCATTTGCATTTTATCATATTTCTTTTGTATGTGAAAACTAAATGAGCTTCCATCACGAGTTTTTGATGATTCTACTAATGCAGTATCAGAATCCAATGAACGAATAACAAATACATTGTCTGCATGGTCTGCGATTTGGTCTGACCCTGCAATAGCGTCTGTATCTGCATGACCATTTTTTTGTTCCAAATCTTTTTTACCTGAACGGTTCATTTGAACAGCAGTAAACAATACCTTTTTTTGTTCTCTAGCAAATCGTTTTAAATCCAATGCAATAGAACCTAAATCATCACGAATTACACCTGTTGGCATATTTGCATTCATAATTCCCATATAGTCAACAATAACTACATCATATACAATACCTGTTTTCTTTTCGATTTCTTCTGTTTTGGCAGAAACAAAAGAAGGAGTTACATTTGATGGGCAGTCTACAATATATACACTACCAACAGGTTTTCCAAACATATCTTTATGATTTTTTAGATTATTAATATATTCTTTATATGTTTTTTCTTCTTCTTCTGACAATTGACCACTTTTTAACCCTTTGCTAGATACAAGTGCAGCTCTTGCGTCCCATCTACGTTCATATTGTTTTTTATCAATTTCTAACGAATAAAACAAAATATTTTTATTTTGTTTCCATAGATAATATCCCAAATTTAAAAGCATGGTAGATTTACCATCACCTTTACGACCACAAACAATGTTTTCAGAACCGTATCCCCAACCAATAATAGCTTCATCAATATGTTTGAATCCTGTTTTAATCAAATTGATTTCTTCAGGATGTTCTTTAATTCTAGTATAATCATTCAAACGTTCATCTGCATCTTCTTCAACAGTACCTTCTTTTTCTACATCATAATCAGTACTGTTAATATCTACAAGTAATTGTTGAATAGTATCTTGTAATTGTTTTAATTCTTCTTCTGAACAATTATTTGGATTATTACCAACTACTTTATCTGCAATTTTAACTAATTTTCTACGTTTATATTGCGTAATTATGTCATCTTCGATAGATTTAAATTCGCCCATATCATGAATAGGTAAATCCCTACTATCAGAAACAATTGTTTTTATTTTAATCTGTTCATCTTCAGTTAAATTTTTAATATTATTTAATTTTGCATCAATTCTATCATCTGTAATTGGCATTTTATATTTATCATAATAACCAACTATCATACGATAAATATTATTTATATGTTTAAAATATGATTTATCCATTCTAGCGATAGATTCTCCAATATAATCGTTATCGGACAAAACATATGCTAGGAACTTCTTTTCTAATTCAAGCGTTTTATCTTGTGCCAATGTTAAAGCTCCTTTACATTAAAAATCAAAATCGTCATCTATATTATATTTTTCTATACGATGATTGTCTCCCAACACATTTATAATTTCATTATTTTGAATAATAAAATCTCTTATATCATTATTATATTCTTTACCAATTTCATCAATTGTATAATTCGATGAAATAATTACAGGCTTACAATCGTTATCTCTTTTTCTCAAAATCATTTCAAGAAATCTTTGTGAAAACTGCTTATCATTTCTTCCCATTTCATTTCCAACGTTATCAATAATAAGCCAATCAGATTTATAGATAAAAAATTTCATTTTATCTTGACAATTTTTATCAAATTGCCATTTCAATAAATCATCATACATAGAAAAGGCTACATTAAATGTATAATGTTTATCAAAAGTATCAGGATTTGGTTTTGTAACTAAAAATTTCGCAATAATACTTTCGATGGTAGTTTTTCCACGTCCTTGTGGACCAGATAAGAATAACCCTTTACCTTCGTCATAATTATCCAAATAATTATCAAGATACTTTTTAATAGGTTCATAAAAATTTTTATCTTTAATAAAATTAATATCCCATTTATCAGATAAAAATTTACGAGGAATACCCCAATCTAATAATTTCACATTGCGGTTAACCTTTTTCAAACAAGAACATGGATATGACTGCTCATACCCATGTTCATCAATCTTAGATACAAAACCTGTACCGTTACAAATAGAACATTTTTCAACGATACGTCTATGGTTTTTCTTTTCTTCTAGGTCACGTTCTTCATTTGTAAGTAACATATCGTTTATCTCCCTTATTTCGTTTTGTATCTATTATATTACGCATTAGGGAGTTTTGACAACCAATCTTTATACGAATTAATTACATTTTCATATTTTTTCTTTAAAACATCACTGTTAGAACTAGCTACCTTCTGACCCCAAATGTCAAAACGACTACAACGCTCTTTATTATGTTCATTTGCATAATCTACCATTTCTTTATTTAATGGTAAATTAATTTTATAAGCCCATTCTAAATAATTATATTTATCATTAAATTTTCCTTCTTTGAAAATTTCATATATTTTTTTAATACAATCTTTTTTAATGCGCTTACTAATCTTATCAACAGTCATATTTCCATTGACAACTTCTTTTACATTCATTTTAATTTCACGAGTATTTGTACACGTATGAATAGGGTCTACTGTTTGTTCAATATTAGAAAATCTTGAAACATAATTATCAAACCACAACAAAACAGTTACTTTGTTTTTTATCATTCCATCAATAACATTTTTTACTTGTTCAATTGATAAATGATTAGCCAACATAGAAGATTTAATTATATTAACTTCTTTCATAAATGTTTTTACATTCATTCTCATATGAGACTGCTTATAAAAATATTTAACTAAATGTGGAACAGTACCTTCTTGTTTTATTAAATCCATATTGGCTTTAAAATCCAATGCTTCATTTAACTTAAAATTAATACTACGGAGATTTTGGCATCCCATTTTTGCCATATATTCAATCACAAAATGAACTTGTTTTGAAGTTAATTTTTGTTTTGTATATAATGATTTAATTAATTTCACTTCAATAGCATAGTTATAACAACGACTATGTATCATAGTATAAAATTCTTCTACTATTGACTTTGGTCTATCTTCCAATGGCATACTATTAAATAAATCTTTTTCTAAACGCTTTTCAATATTACGTTTTTCTTCCAATTCTGCAAGACGTTGAATATCTTGCATATGTCTTTGCAATTTTCTTTGTTCTTTTTCTTTATTTTTTTCTTCTAATTTCTTTTCTTTTTCTAACTGAATATCTGTTTTGATTTTATTTAATAATGCCTCTTTACTCATTGAAAGAGTATCTTCTGTTACCTTATCAAAAAAATCACGATATTTATCAACATATAAATTTATTTCTTTACATTTGATTTTTAACTCTTTATATACAAAAGACAAAAGTTGATGCTTTGGTTCTTCCGTCTTTAATATATGATTCTTCATAGCTATTGCCGATTTGAATTGTTCGCCACATAACAAGCAAACTGAATCATTTTGAGCCATATCGTTTTGCACCCCAAATCTCTTAATCAGGATTTACATTAAATTTATGAATATCCCACAAAGGTTCTTGTTCATAATATTTTTGACGATTCCTAGAATGTCTACGCAACATAGGAGTATAATCCGTAAAATCAAAAACAATACCTTTGGTTTTACCTTCATGTAATCTTATTACACGACCAATACGTTGAAAAGCTCTAGTAGAAGATTTTCCTCCACCTGCTAGAATTAATGTATCAAGAATTGGTAAATCTAATCCTTCATCTGCGATTGTAGAAGCAATTAAACAACGACAAAATCCTGCTTTAACTGCTTCAAATACTGCTAAACGTTTAACAGTATCATCATTACCTGATAATAATTCTACATTTCTTACACGTACTGTAACATCTTTATTTGTTTTTGGATTTTTAATTGTAAAAGGTTTTACTTTTTCTCCAATTCTTTTTGAAACCATATCAAGCAATTTTTCTCCGTGCTTAATATTTTTATACAACATTAAGATGTGTTTATCACGAATATACATATTGTAAGCAATTTTTGTTATAATTTTATTCCTATCTAAATTTTCTACAATTGCTTTATTATATATATCTTGATAATTTTTACCCTTAAATACTTGTTTTATTGGAACAAAATAAATTTCAGGTTTTACCAAATAACCCATTTCAATTAACATAGAAGCATTAATAACTGCATCTTTTTTCTTATTAAGAACTGCTTCAATTAGTAAATCATCACCCGCATCGCGCCAAGGTGTTGCAGATACACCAATTCTATAATAAGCATTTTTACATTTATTAGCAATAGATGTGATTGTTTGTGCAGGAATATGGTGGCATTCGTCCCACAGACACATTTGTGCATTTTTAATATAATTATCGTCTGCTGATTGTACCGATATTACAGTAATATCTTTATAATCTTCTATGCCATCACCGACTAAACCAACTTCGACACCAAGAAATTTTTCCATTTCCTGTTTTAATTGCTGACATAATCCTATTTTATCCGCGAAAATACAAACAGGTTTTACATTGAATTTAGCAATACAAGCAGCCATCATCAATGTATTGTGTGTTACAATAAAGTCTTTACAAATATATGTATGCAAAGGACTATCAACTGTAATACATTTCATTTCTGATTTTTTATCTAATGGTTCTACTGAAACAATTTTTAAAATATCGTAGTGATGATTTTTTCCTACTTTACGATGTTTAAATCTTTCTTTATGCTTTATTGAAGAAAATAATTTATCATCGCAACCACGTATATATAAATTATACGTATTATTTTTTCCTTTTCTTTTGCCAATCGTCATTTTAGAACGATAGCCTAGACTTTGAAGAACAAATTGCAAATCTTTTGCTAATTGTTCACTAACAAAACCAATTTTTATATGTCCCTTTTCATTTATAGAACCATCAGTATCAATTAATCCACGAATTAATTCTAATCTATCTTCAATAGAACTCATTTTATATTCATTTGGAATAAATTTTGTTTTTGAATTTGCATGGTGGAACGTATTTGTTAAATATTCTTTAAACGGATTATTTTTACCGCCAACAAAATGTAATTGTATATGCTTTTTGTTTTTTCTATGTTTAAATACGCCCCATTTTGAAACAAGCAAATTAACTTTATCAATTATATCTTGCTCAACATTGGTAAATGTTAATGTGTTTTGTGTAAGCCCTCCGTCTCCTAATAATGCACCCATTAAATATGGAGGTATAAACAAATCTTTTTTACTAAATTGAATCGGTTTGCATACAGGAATATAAATGTTAAATGACCTATTTTTCTTTAATCCATATTTGTGAAGTATATCAACAATATTATCGACTTTCCATCTATGATGTTGAAGATTAGATTTTACATCATATTTCCACAAATGGTCTTTACAACAAATCACATAACTACCATCATTAAATGTAATTTTATATTCTTGCTTCAATTCACTTTGTGGGAACTCTGCAATTACATTTGTTTTTTCACCATTTTCATCATAAACAACAGAACCAACATGAATATCACGCATTTTAACAAATCCATTTGGAGTAAGAATATCTGTATCTAATGGTAATGCTTTCCCAGCTCCAGTACAGGCTTGTATTACCTCACGTTCTCTGCACTTATCAACAATATCCTGTTGATAAGGTCTTAATTTTAAAGGAACTTTTTTATCACTATCAATATAATCTACCAATTGAAAATTAGCATTTTGTTCAGGCTTTACACGATTATCATTTAATTTATAATCTATCTCGTTCGTATCAAAGAAGTCTTTGACATAATCAAATAATCCTGCGTATGTCTTTTTTGTCTTACGATTATATAAATGACGATACCTAATTTCAGGTACACCAAAAATTTGTATACCAAAAGATAACTCATTCCATAATTTTATTTCAATATCTTTTTCTAACCCTGTAATCTTTAAATATACATTATCTAAATCTAATTGTACCACTTTCTTTATTCACCTCAATATAAATCTCCATCATATGAATATGGGTCTTTTTTAATTGTTCGTTTTTTCGGAGCAATAGCAATCATAGAATCTAAATAATCTGCTATTTGTTGAATCATTTCTTTGTCAATTGTACTATATTTCCAATCATGTTGCAACAAGTCATGCATAAATACACAAAGTTCATTTCGATTATATCTACGTACTTTATTTACAATTCTAGGTTTATGGACAATACCTAATTGTTCCCACTTACGAATAGTAACAGACTTTTTATTTACTAGTTTTGCTACTTGCGTTATGGTTAATTCTTCATTGTTTAAAATTTTTTCAAACATTTGTTGTTTGAATTTTTGTTTTTTTTCTTCTTCACTTAATTTTCTTCTCGGCATAAATAGCTCCTTAAACAAAAAAGGTCAAAAGCTAAATGCCTTTGACCTCATATTTTCAGAAAAACTCTTTAACTTTTTCAAAGAAGTCATTAAACGCTTTCTGATATTTTTCTACATCTTCTACTGTATTCAACTGCAACATCATTCCATTACGTGTAGGACCGTCATATCCTTCTGTGTGCTTGAAATCACGAACACTTGCAGTTAGTTTACCAGACTTCTTATTTTCCAACAGGGAAAATTTAGTCTCTTTTACATCAGACTGTTTCATAACATTTTCATACAGAGAATTATTGTTATCCGCAAAAGCCATTTTGATTTTCCTCCAATAATTACATTTTTATATGGTAGCTATATTATATAAGATAAATCAAAATTTGTCAACATATTTTTTAGCACCTTACTGTAGTAGGTCTACCTTCAATACGATATAAATCACCATATACACCTGTTAAATGGTTGATAACTGTTGCATTTTCATCGAAATTACCAATCACTAATACCATAATTTCCCCTGTATCGGCAATAACTACACTATATGCTCCTATATATTTAGAAATTGGAATAGTACATTCATCAAAGAATAAACTAAAGTCTACATTTTTAAACTGTAATTTACCATCCTGATAATTAGAACAATTTTTATATAATTTATATTCAGTTTCTAAATTACAAAATTCTTTTTTATTTTCCAATACAGAATTTTTCATAAATACAATTTTCTTATTTAAATTAGATAATGTATTATTCATATGTGAATAAACATTAGAAAGAATTATATCTTTATTATCTATTTTATAACCTTTTACTAATCCTCCAGGCAGATTGTTAATTATATTTTTCTTTATTAATTCTGTATTATTTTTACCTGTACCTAATGTTGTAATAAAATAATTCCAATCTGTAATACGTTTGACATATTGTGTTTTATTTTCCATTACACCTTGATATGGAACATAATTATACCATATTGAAAGAATTTCATTTTGTAATGGCTGATATGTTGTCATAATTGGAACTTCAATTCTAGTCCCTTTTGGTAATATTTCCCCAATATTTACTGTTATAAAAGGTGTATTAAATCCTGATACAGTAATGTTATGAGTATTCAAACGCTTTTGGTCTGTTGGTTCACCATCTTCATTATAAAACACTTGACTATCTTCATAGCATTGATATACATTTTTATACTTACCATTAGATTGTTGTATTAATGCAGAAAATACAGATTTTAATATACCACCATGCATAACTTCATCTGCATTTGACATACAAGGCTTTGTAAATACAGATTTTTTACCATCTGCGACAAATACTAAATTTTTACATTGATACATATTTGTGCAAATTGTTTTTGAATTTAAATCATAATCAAATGAATATCCTTCAGTAGCCAATGTAAATGTTATTGTTTCACCAACCAATAATGCTTTTTTCAATATTACAGTAATATACTGTTCCGGTTCATCAGGGATTTCTGAAGGTGTACGATATACATAATCAATGTCTCCAATAGAGCTACATCCAATTACACCAACTACTTTATATCCATATACTTGCATAGGTATATCATATTTAACCGTACCATTTCCTGACATATTATAATATATCAATCTAGCATAACATTGTGTCTGTGTGCGCACTTTGTTAGAAATATCATATGCCTTATCTACCTCTCCATTTACTTTACGAGGTTTAAGCCACGGAATTTGTCTAGGTATTTCTCCTTCTGCATTAAAAGACACTTCATTAATGATGTTTAGTTTATAATCATAATTATCTGATTCATCATCATAAGCCATAAATCCTGCACTTAATATTTCTTTTGGACAATCCTGACCACCACAACCTGTATTTAATTGAATTGTAGCTTCAACAACAATTTTATTAACAGAAGCATAAGCAGTTTGGAATGTTATATCCACTTCATTACCGTAATAAATTGGTTGACCAGCCTGATTATTTGTTGCTACACCATTAATAAAAACCTCATAATTTGTTTTATAAGTATAAAGTTTTTCATCTTCGTAATTATAAACTTTATTTATACTAATAATACGTTTATCAGATGATACATGGAATTTAAAATGTTTACCATTTGATATATTAGAATCTGGTGAAAGTTCCATTGTAACCTGTGTTTGCGTATAACCATTATCTCCAAAATTATTAGTCAATCCATTAAAACCAGGCAATAATAGTGTATCACCATATACAAAATCTTTTGGTAACATAGGCCAGAAATTATTTTTTGCATATCCATAAGAAGAACCTTGCATTACCAATATTTCAAAATTCTTTTTATAACCAATTAAATCACTTATAACAAATCCTGTAGTAGAATTGGCATCTCCACCAATAACAAGCCATTTTGCTATATCTTTTGTTTTATATGTTTCTGCCTGTGCTATTAATCTACCATTTAAATATAGATAAATCATACCGTTAATTGGCATAGCTTTATCTGTCCATGAAATTCTAAAATGATAATTTTGATTTGCTTTTAATAAAGTATTCGACAAGTCAACATATGCAGTAGCACCATTTTTAATTGTTTTTTTAGTAGCATCATAATCATAAACTCTAGTTAATAATAATTGTAATCCTTTTTTCTCTAATACTAAAATCGGTTGCTGACTAGAATTTTTTAAGCAAATAATTTGATTATATACTTCTTCGTCACAACCATTCCAATTTGGTTTAAAATAAAAGTCTAATGTACCGTTATTAACATTCAAGCAATTTTGCACATCATATAATGCATAATTTGAACCATCAAAAACTGCGCCCATGCCACATACGGAATCTTCATAACGAATAGATGTATTATCTGTTGATAAAGCATTTCCTGGTAATGTATCATGAATGGTTTTATTAAACAAAACAACCATACTAGCATTTTCAACATGTTTATATGGTAACGTTGTGTTTCCTATTTGAACACGTCTCATTTTTTTTGGTTCTTTTGTTTGTAATGTTGCATCAAACAATTGACTAATTGTTTTATCTGCCATACTATTTTCATTATAATCAGCATAACTTACGGATTTTCTTATATCTATTACATCATTTACGTCTATAACATCATATGCTAATCTATCAGGTCTATATCCAGCAATTAAATCACCAGATACAGAACTATTATTATTGATTACCATATTGTTATATGACTCAGAACCATTAAAATTACGTAAAGAGTATTGAGTTGTATTCCTTCTACGTATACGGAACATTGGTAAAGCGTAAATATATTTTCCATATAATGTGGAAGAATTTATTTCATATGTCGGTCTACCTGCTACATATAAATTTTTATCATTATGAAATTCCTCATTTCTAAATAAATCATTCGTAGCTTCACAAAAAGATATATTAACATTGCTTAATTTATTTAATTGACCGTTTGCTCTAGCAAATATATGTGAAAAATTAAAAATATCTATATACCCTAATCCTTCAGGATATTTATCAAAATCCACTTCATTTGCTACACGTATTGTCCAAAACATAGCCAATCTTTGTGATGTTTCATCACCAACTCTACTATCTTTTGCAGGTGTACCAATTATATCTCCATTAATATATCCATACTTTGTTATGGAATCTGTACCTTTTACAACCTCAAACCATACTTCTAAATACACTAACGAATCTTTTTCACTATTTTTTGGCGATTCACCCAAGTCAACTAACACGTAGTTATCATGTTTATCATATGTAAAATTTCCTTCTCCATTTAATGTATAACCCAATATATTTGCTTTAAATGGAGCAATAGCTATTTTGTTTGTTAAAGTTAATCCATTTTCAGTTGGATTATAAATAATTGGTTCACCTGTAAATTCTTTTTTTGTTAATTCCGTAAACCCACTATATATATGTCTGCGAACAACTTCTGTACGCATATTATCTTGTATTTGTTGTATTTCATTTAATTCTGTTTCAAGAATTGGTTTATCATGACCAAAACGTACTTGTTGAAAACTAGAACGTTTATCATAATTGGAGAATTTATCGAAATATTCCAACGTGCTTCACTTCTCCTTTTCAAAAATTTTATCATCTAATATAAAAATATAAATATATAATTCTTTTATCGCAATTAAATTGACATCCTCCCCCACCTAAAGAGGTGGGGGAGGATGTCAAGCGTCTAATCGCTATACGAGGATACAATTCTTTCCCATTTATAATTGGTTTTGCTAAATCAAAAATATTGTCAGAACCATGATTAAATTCGCCAACAATTTCAAACTGTTCAGGATTATATTTACTCATAAACGATATAGGGACACCCATTATTCCATTATAATTAACAGGGATATTAGTAACTTTTGATACCTCAATAGCATCATAGGTTTCATACTTAGGATATTCCTTATCATTGTATTCTTTCCGCAAAATTATCTTTTCGTGTCTTTTTGCGAAATCTAAATTCGTATACCAATTTATATTTCCGAATTTTTTCACAGTACCATCAGGTTGCATGAAGTTATGAACATTGTTATTCCCAAGCCACATTTGATTGTTCATAATAAATGGAAAGCATTCGCTATACTTTACAGCATTAAGACTTCCGATAATCAAAAACTTTTTCTCATGCTCCATCAGAACAGCCACATACTCACGAAAACAATTGCCACACCAACCTATCTTACCATTATGTCTTACAAGCATAATATGGTTCTTTTCGAGTGTAAGGCAATAAACATTGTCATTATAAGGAACTTTTTCAGCTACTCCATACCTACTATAATTGTCCCTGTTTTTATCAATAGTTAAGTTGATGCTATAACAAACACCATAATTATCATCATAAGAGTGTTTTTTGGTATACTTATGATATTGCACAACCCTGCCAAAAATCTTTAAGATTATTTCCTGTATGTTTTCTATAAGCCGAATAGATGTTGTTGAAAAATGTGTATGTCCGTCTGCACATAAAGAGCTGTCTCCATTTGTATATCCTTTGTATAACGCCATTAAATATTTTGTGTCCAAATCCAGAAATTCACGGGGAATATATTTTTCAGTACTACGACCAAATTGCGACAAATACTCCCATAACTGTTTGGAATAGATGTTATAGTTATTGTTCGAATCTGTACTTCCTCGGCTTATTTCAACCTTATAGCCAAGTTTTTTAATCAGATTCAGTACATATTTTTCATTATCCTTATTCTGTTTGATAGAAATAGTATAATCTCTTTTGCCATAAGAGTTTATGTGGTTTCTATAACAACCATCAGCAATATAAAATCCGAAAAACTCAAGCCAGTCTTCCATAAGAATTTTCTTTTCCGGTACAGTTATTTCTTTTCTGGAATACTGCTCAAGTTGTGTTGTTGCAGGTAAAATAAAATATTTTTCATCTTTACCTGACCATGAAAAACCTGCCAATGGCAACATATAAGATTTCTTTACATCCTCTGCATTTACAAAAGGAATACTTACATTCTCACCATTACAGTTTCTATACTCTGCATACATTCTATGGTTGCCTGTGACACAAAAATCCATATGCCTTGTATGATAATTGTAGAGTTCACCATTAACGGGATTTTTGATATAATCAACAGCCTTGACCATTTCAATATTTTTCGTATCAGGATTTAAGGACATAATGATGTCTTTTGAAATATCAACATCTTTGATAAGTTTCCAGCCATTATCTGTCATAACCTCTGTGTCACTGGAGTAGCAACTGAAAGGCGGGTTCGTTACGACAATATCTGCCTCGTCCAAAATGTCAAGACATTCTTGATTACGGAAGTCACCATTACCCTCTAACGAGGTCTTTACACCGACCTCAATATCATTGTCATTGCCACCTGTGTATTCCATCTTATAGGTAGGTTGAGTTTTATCATAATGAGTGGAAATTAGTTTCTTAAGACCAAGAGCTGAGAAGTTCAGATGGAAATATTTCCAAAATGCTGACAAAGTGGGGTCATCACAATTACAGAGTACGGTCTTATCCTTAAAGTGCTGCCTATAATGCATCAGCTCCTTTGATACATCTGTGAGCTGAGTATAGAACTCATCATTCTTCGCATCTTTTGCTTTGTGAAGATTTGCATTTGTTGACATATATACTGTTACGTCCTTTCTTACAAAGTAACGGTATAGTGGTACTCCGAGAGTAAAGAAATACGCCTATCTTCTGACAAGCAAATAAGTACCACTATAGTATCACTATCTATTAGTAATTATACTACTATAATGTTGTAAATGCAACTATAAAGTAACATTAAAATGGTATTTTCTGCACAAATTGTTACAGGCGGTCTGTCTCCGAAAACAATGTATCAGCGTTGGGATTTCAAGCAGTTTGAGAAGATAAAGTGTCATGTGGTGAAATTCCAGATTAACGACCGTAGAAAGATATAACTGAATATCTCTATTTAAGGTTGGCTGAATGAATCCAACCATATCATCATGCTCTGATATAGCAAAAGAAAAAGACCTACCGAACAGATTTTTCTATCGATAGGTCTTTGTTTGTTTTCTATTGCCTTAACTAAATGGGCTTTCAGGATTCCAATGCTAGTTATGTGGCTTTAGAGATTGAAAATCTCTTATCTAATTAGCATTGATATTTTACATACATCTTTTTTTAATATAAATTATATTAGAATGTAATCTTCCATACTATTGTGAGTCTTGAGTCGGATGTCTTATTCCATACCTTCAACCTTTTTAAATTAAAAAGTATACCTGTATCTTTTCCTGCACCAGCATTCCATTCTTGTGCATCTCCACCATAAATACCCATTTCTGTAATAGGACCATTTGCTTCGTTTTCTAGGAATGTTGTAGTAAGTTTTAAAATATTTGTAGCAGTATTTGTTTCGTTTCCTGCTGCGTCAACGAAACACCATGTAGTAAAACGCTTGCGATAAAATTCTCCAACTAATTTTGTTTCTGTTAATGTTTCAACAGGAGGGTCTTGTAAATCCCATAAAGTTCTATCTACATTATTTGTTTTTTCGTCATAAGGCTTTGTCTTATCTTTTAAGATACCAACACCTAAAGCAAGATACTGTAAACCTTTTGAAGCAAAATTACCTTGGAAAGCAGGATTTGTAGCACCTGTAATAGCACCCGGAGCCATTCTCTCTGCCATTAATACAGAAGCACTATTAACAATCAAATTTTGAATTGTTTCTGTATCAATAATTTCTCCACCAACTAATTTACCATTTTCAAAATGACCACCCTTATGAGCAATCATAGTGATTTGTCCTTTAATCGGTTTCATATATTTCTCATTTAAATTCATTATGATATTCTCTCCTTTTATTCATTTACTACAATATTTTTAATATCATCAACATCTACAACTTGTGTTGTTTTCAATGTATCATAAAAATCAACGTAATCTATATCGTCAAAAATTAAACATTGAACTTGTGCTCCTGTTGTACCTGTATTATATACAGTAAATAAATTATCTTCATCAACATCTGCAAATGTTTCACCAATTGAACCTTGTTCAACTACCATAGAAGAATCAATAATTGGAGTACCTAACGTCAAACGGTATTTTTCTCCATATTCATGTGAAGCCACTTCTACACCATCATGACCATTTAATGTAACAAGTACACGGTCAATATTCTTCCAATTTGGATGTTGCATATCAATGACTACCCATTGGAATTTATTGCCAACAGTAGATGTAACTGAACCTGTTAATGTACTTGTTGACAAACCTGTATTATATACATAAATTTGCTTTTCTACAAATTTAACAAAAATTTCACCATTTCTACCATTTGTATTGTCAAGCGGTGTAATCTGTACAAAATATCTATCAGAATCTAATTTAAATGGCATATTAATTGGAGTACCGTCCATACCACTAAATACATTTACGCCACTTCGTACCATATCATCATCAATAAGTAATGTTTCAAAATTCATTCGTAAATTTTTAGCACCTGTATTATAAAAACGGAATTTATTAGGCATTTTTTGAATATAAAAATCACCTAATGAACCTTCATCTTCTGCATCGTAATCAATCAATGTTGGTAAAACACAATAGTTTTTGTTTTTTAATCTTTGACCTACATAATATTTAATGTGTTTTTTATATACAATTTTTCTGTCTTTGTCTAATGGGTCAAATCCTGCACCATTAGTTAGTCCCCATTGATGATACATTTCATGACCATAAATTTCTTTATCATGAATAGATGGGAGGTCTATATCATAATTGCGTAGCATTTCTCTTTCATTTTTATATTGTTCTGTCATATTCAAGAGCTTGTTACGTAAAATTGTTTCATTATTATAATATTCTGTGAGTGTAATATAAATTTTATTATATTGCTTTTCACTCATTGGAGATAAATGACGCAAATCTTTTATGTCATCATCATAAATAATGTTGGAATATTTACCATCAGGACGTTTAACTGTAATTGTTTTACCTGCTACATAATCTGGACCACCATAAGGATTGACCGCAGCAGAATATGTATCATTATTACGTCTAAAAATATTGAATAATGGGATTGCATAAATATAGCCATCTACAGTATGAATTTTCTGTTTCGGAGATAACCCATTACCTGCACGATATAAATATGGGTCATAATCAACAGGCTCATAATGTGATGTCCTATCTAAATAACCTGTTTGAGCTAATGGATGGATTTTTTCATTTGGTTGACCATTTGGTTTAATAAATCCTTTATCACACCAATCATCATAATCCTCATAATGTGAAATTGTCCATTGTAATTGAATGCGTCTTGATGTTTCATCGTTAATTCGTTCATCAATGATATTATAATCCATCGAATCATTTATGTTATATCCAAATTTTGGAACTTTATCTTTCTCTTTTAATTCTGCAAACCAAAATTCGATATAAACAAAATCATGTCTAAATCCTGTAATTGGTGGATTTGGCAATCGAACAGGTATATTTTTCTTTTTTGTTCCATTATAAAGTTCATGATGTGTAATATAACCATTACATATTGTATCAAAAGGAGGTAATTCAAAACCATTTAAATGGTCTTTATCATTATTAATAATTTTAAAACATTTTTTAAAATTACTATCATCATCTATTGTAAGAACACCACTATAAGCTATTTGTCTCAATGCTTCAGCAGCTTTTTCAGTTTGTATCCATTGTAATTCATTTACTTCACGTTCTGTAACATACGCATCTGTACCAACATTTAAAGCTACAAAATGCGTATCATATTGGAATGAACCTTTTACTGGTTGCATGAAGGTTGGATTATAATCTATTAAAGGACCACCTGACATATAATTATTCATTCCTTTCGTTTTTGTTCTCTATCTAAACAATATTATTAAAGTTTCAAAATATAGCTTATTTCTTTAATAATAATTGATAACCATAAACCATATTATCATTATCTACTTTATTTTTAAATCCCAACATTATTGTGTCTGCTTCATCTACAATAACATTATTCTTTTTTGCTTTTGCAAAATTTTCTCCATTATATGAATAATAACAGTCTACTTTATCTTTGGAATCGACTAAAATAGAAAAATTTTTATAACCTTTAATATTAATTGCTTTTGTTTTTAAATAACCATTTTTAAACAATTCTACATCGTCTTGTAACACTTGAATATTTTGAGATAGTTTCATATCAACAAAATTATTTAAATTAAATTCATACATAAAACATTCATCTGCTTTATATTCTTCCAGAAGCAAACTTTGTTTATATTTCATTACATCTATTCTAGTAAATTTATGTGGATAATGTGAAAAATCAATTATTTCTTTCGTAACAACTTTTTCTTTATATGGTTCTGCGTCTCTACTATCTACTGTAGGCATACCAAATTTATCTATATATAATTGTTTCCCATTTTGTGTTTTATTAACATAACTAATTTCTTCAATTTCTTTTTTTAAACCTGATATATCATCTACTTTAATCCCTGTTGTAAATGGTTTAACAGTATCGGAATATGAAGTAGCATTTTCTTGTCCTATATCAAATAAAATATACATTCGTTCATCACATACTTTCTGCTTTGATTACTGTTTTTGTTCCAAATGAATCTACTTTAAACAATTCTATATCACACGTTTCACTAGGAGTTTTATATGGTGCTTCAGAAAACACATCTGGTGTATAATTCAACGAAATACTATCTGTTGGAGTAATAGACACTTTTTCACTAAGAGTTTTTTTGTCTGATATAGAACTAATAATTGTTGGATGATTAATTGTTTCTATATTATCCAATATAACATCTGTTACTTCATCAAGCAATCTATTTTTTACTGCATATCTATGTTTATTTAATTTACGATTTGTTCTATTCCTTGGATTTAATTTGTATGTCATTAAAGTATATGGAGAATTAGGAACTAATCCAAACTTCAATTCATAATATGAAGATTCCAAATGTGCATTATATTCTTCTATAGGTTTATGAAACTTTTCATATAATTTTTTTATCAATTCCGCAGACATTTCTGCGTCTTTTACAATAAGATATTTTTCTTCACCAAAATATTCATATAACAACCACATATCATCATATAAAGCATATCTAAACCCATATCTGTGTGACATTGTTTTTCGTTTTTCACAACCTATAATATTACCATCTTTATCATATTGCAAACCACCATTTGTTTTCAATGTCAATTCAGTTGCAGTTGGTTTAATACCATATTTTGCTTCTTTAAACTCCATTTCAATTAATGCTTTCATAGTATCTAAAACTGTTCTATCATATTCATCTTGATACCATGAAATTAATTCTGCATATAATTCATCTTTTGGTTTTGGAACATTTTGTTTAAACTTTTGTAAATAGTCCAATGTATATCTATCATACAATGTATATCTAGGAGCTATTGGAAATACATCGTTTATCTTTTTAAAATGGTCACTATCTGATTCTAATACCCAATCATATCCCAAAGATTTCCAACCATATCGGTTACTTTCTGAAAATTTCATTAATTCATTTTCATTAATATCTGATTGACTAAAATCTATACCATATTTTTGTTTATACCAATCACGATAATTTTCTTCACCGACTAACACAATCATAATAATTGGTAGTGTATGCGCAGGTTTAGTTAAGTCAATGGCTTCTTTTACATCTTCATAAGCATCTGAAATATCCGTTTCATCATCAATATTTTTTTGTACTTCTACTGTAAAACGATATTGGTTATCCCAATTCAACTCTTTTGGAATGCCATAATGAGCGTAATCTTCAAACAATTCATATATTTTTACATCATAGCCTGTATATGCTTTAATTGCTTTTTCCATAGATGGTTTATTTGCACCATGAAACAAAGCATCTATAATTCCTGAAACCGCAGTACGATATTGTTCTTCAGACCATTTTTTCTTCCATCGAACGCCAATGATAGCACCGAAATTATTATAAATAGCATCTCCATGAGCAGTAGACAGATAATAGTTATCTTGTAGCATTTTCATTTCGTAACGCATATCGCCAAATTCAATGCCAACCGCCCTAATAAGATTATAAAAATTAGTATCATATACTTCTTTATTATAATCATCTGGTACCATATCCAATAATCTTTTAATATATGTATTATAAAAATTTAATTTTAAGTCTAACGTTTGTTGTAAATCTTCTTTATCTACAGTATCTATAACTACATTTTCTTCAACAATAATAAAATCATAATTTTTAAAATTTACATCTGTTGGATTTGTAATAGTAACAGAATTACCATTTGGCAAATAAACAATTCTATTTAATGCAGGTGTTAATGTAACAGTTGAAAAAGATGTATTTCCTGGTAATGTATTACGTTCTGCAATAGGATAAATAACGGTTAGCACTTTATCCTGTTTGTCATTAATGAACATAACACTTTGTACGTCACCTTCTAATTCATCATAAGGACGTTTTGCCTTTATCATCATTTCATCTTTTAAAATAGAATTATATTCCGATAATTTATTTAAAACAAATTGAAATTGTTGATAAGCAGGTTTTTGTGCTTTATTCATGTAATAGTACAAGATACCATATACATTTTTTATTGTATTTTTATCTTTTTCATCAAAATATTCATCAACCAATTGTGTTTTAAAAGGAATTACTTCAGATACAAAGTCTACCATGTATTCTTTTAAATCACGATATGCTTGTAATTCCAAATCATTTTTTGATTTAATATCAGCCATATGACCTTGTTTAGTTGATAAAAATGGAACATTAAATGAAATGCCTGAACGATTTGCTTGTTCAACTAAACCTGTTTTCAATTTTTGTACAACAAAATATAAAGTATCATATGTGAATTTACCTGTACTAGTATCTCCTTGAAAAGAGAAAAAATCTATATAAGGTAAAATTCCAGCTTTTTCTGTATTATCATATTTTGTATTCGTACCATATAGCTCACCAGTAGCTTCTGCAAGCCATCCTGTATGGAATACTTGTTTATCAGAATTTTTATATGCACTATTTACATATTCATTAATAGCGTCAAATGAACCTGGTCCACCAATTTTTACATTTTTTAAATTCGTATGCACAATATCTGCTATATATTTTATTATTTGAACATATAGACCTGGTGGACATTTATATTCATTTGTAACTTTATTAATTGCTTCAGGCGTTGTCATTATTTGCCAATATGAAATAAATGGAAACTTACCAATTACATCTACTGCATATTGAGCATATTGTTGATAATTATATTCAGTTACATCAGTTGGGAACTCTAATTCAATTAATATTTTCTTGTTATATTTAGAAGATAATTGTTGATATTGTTGTAATCTTTCAATTACTGGCCACAAATCACCATTAATACCTGTATTTGGTAAATACAAATCATTCGCAGAACCTTTTCCTATATACAATGTATCTATAATGTAATCAATAGATAAATCATCTACAAGATAAAACATTGTATTTAATTTTTCTTGAATTGCTTCTACACCTGTTTTGCCCTTATATTCCCAATTTTGACCTAATAAATTATCTCCATTTTTCAAACAAGTAAATCTAATACCTGTTTTCAATATAATCCCAACCCTTCATAATTAATTATCTACTGAACCTGCACTAGTTAATGTAAGAAATAAATCTTTTAAATTAAAATATTCATTTTTTTCTAATTTAATTTCATTTACATCTTGTTGCCCAACTTTACATAAAGTTACATTATCTATATCAACGTGGGTAATACCATCTAGTCCTCTCGTTAAAGCTACAAATTCAGAATCTTCGATACTTGACCCCATTTTTTGTAATGAATTAACAAATGTATTTATAGCAGTAGATATAGTATTTCTGATAATATTAGAATTAAAAGTATCATCTATATTTACATTCATAATTACTTGAATATCTACTTTTTTAGCTTGACGAATTAAAATATCTGCGGTGAGTATACGTATGCCATCCATTTCACTTTGTAAAAATCTTATTAAATTATTTGTTGTATATGTAATAACTAACGTATCACCTGATTGTAATTTTGATTTACCTGTATTGGTCCATTGAATACAATCAGTAGCATATATAGAACCACCTAAATCTTTTCCTAATTGTGATTTAGATTTATCTTCTTCTGAATATGGAGTAGGAACTAATACATAATCTGGTTCCTGATATACTCTAAGATATATTTTATTATTTTTCTTTATAAATGTTCTTCCATTTAAACGTTTATCTACTGCAACAACCTTATAGACTGTTTTATTAATACTAACTTTTCTAAACATTGGTGTAATATCATATAAATTTAAATCTTCATAATCTGCTAAATACCAATTCAAAGATTCACGAACATTTTCCATTTCAGGAGCTAACTCTAATAATTCTTTATTAACCTGTTTTCTTAATATTTCTATTTCTGTTTCATCAACTAAATCCATTGGATAATATTCTGTATCCGTAAATGAACCTGTTGTACCAAAATCCCAAAGAATATCTTTATAATATGTCCTAGTCAACATAGAGTGACTATCGTAACCATATTCTATTCCGTATTTATCTGCATTTTCAAATACATAATCTGTATTATTTGATTTAATTGATACTATATTTAAAACTGGTTGATTTGGTAATATAATATCATGACAAGCAATTCCTTCATAGTCTCCTGTCAATCCTTTACCTGTTTTATAGCTATCTGAAACATCAAAATTGAGTGTATATTCTTGTGGCATTTCTCCGCGAATCCAAATATCTACCATGCCACCTCTACCATAAGAATATGAACCTGCGGAATTAATAAATCCACCATCACGGTACATTAAATCTTCCCCTGCACCGATTACTTTTACATCATTTACATTATCTTTTTGTATTGCCCATTTAAGATAACCATTTTTTGTACAAATAGAAGCACCTAATACCGCAAGCATAATACGCATTTTTAATGATGTATCAGATTCAATATCTTTACCACCAATAGCAGATAAAGGATTACTAATAGCTACTATACCATCTATAGCATCGCTATAAATACTATTTATTTCTCCTGCTACTACATTACCTCCTGAACCCATAGCTTCGCAAACAACAGGTAATTCTATATATTTATATCCTGTACCTTCATCTACATATGCACTATCAAATATTTGCTTTTGTGTCATATATGCGGATTCAGTTGTTTTAAAAACAATTTGGTCTACAGTTAAAGAACCTGTTGTAGCTACTTCAAAATCTACAGGTATATAAACTTCTTCAGGTAAATCACTTTCTTTAAGTGATAATTTGTTGGAATTTTCTATATAAAAACGTACTCTTGCAGTAGATTTAGCACCTGCCATACGATAAGTAAAATAGTTCATTCCTAAACGGTCAAGATTATATCCTGAAGCAGTATTAATAGATTGATTTATTTCCAAGATTTTCATATCTATATAAGCAGATGCTAATTCATCTGCTTCAGGTTGAACAAACACATCTGAAATAAATGTACCTGGTTTTGAATCTACACGCTGGTCTCTATCATTAATATTATTACGAATAGATTGTTGAATTTCATCAAAAGTTCTTTGTTTTATCAATTACTTTCACCAACTTTCACAGTAAGATTGTTTGACTAAGTATGTCATTTGATTCGTTTTCAATTGTTACAGAAACATCAAATCCTACTGTATAATCTGCTATCTCTATATTTTGTACACCTAATAATATTTCATCTTGTGACATATTTTTGTATGTTACGTCTTGCTGACGTTGTAACATTTGTAAATAATCCAATGATGTAATTATCATCATTTGCAATTTAGAATTAGTTAAAAGTGATTTTTTGCTACCAATTAATCCATGTAGTTCAGAACCCCAACGTTCAAAAAATATATTATTACCTTTTACATCATTAATAATTTTTAACATTTCTTGTTGCAATTTAATTGTTCCTGTTACAACTTTTGCATGACCTTGTAAATCGTATGAAATATCGTAATAATACCCCTTTCCAAAACATTTTGGACATTTTTCAGGAATATATTGTTTTCCACCTGTATAATGGTCACACATTGTAAAAATCTCTGCATCTATAGACATTTGAAATTCACCTTTTATTTCGCACCAGTATTATCAGAATTTTTCGGAGTATTCGTTGTCTGACTAGCACTACTATTAGAAATATTACCTGTTGTATCTGAAGAAATTCCTTCATTCAAATTAAACATAGAAGCATTACTTCCACTAGTATAAGACATACTAATTCCTTGTGAATTTAATCGCATTTGAGAATTATTTGTAGAAAAAATAATTTCTCCTTGATTTGCATTTAAAACAATTGAACAAGAAGCAGTTTCTTTATTTGTTAATTGTTTTGAATAATCGTTTTTATCTAATTCCCCTTCAATTGCACCTGCATATAATGTTAAAACTCCATCTTTACCCCAATGTATATAATTGTTTCCTAATCCTTTAATCATAATTTCACCAGGTGATAATACAGGAGACATAATTTTTACATTTTCTGCTAAATACCCTAATATATATGGAGCTTTATGTTTACCAAAACCAACTAAAACCTTACACCCAGCAGGAGGTAAATAATTAAATCCACACCATGTAGAAGCATTTGTAAATATAAACGGGAACGTTAATGGAACATTTGGTATATCATCAGTATTTTTTACATGATACGTTCTTTGGTCTTGTACATTATAACTTTTTTCAGGTACTTGTTCTCCTATTGTTCCTGAAACATCTGCCATACCTAAATTTATATCATTAATACGCAAACTTACTTTTTTCTCTATATTATTTACTATTCCTTTTACTTGTGTCGGGTCACGAGTAAAAGGGCTAACTACTTCATTGCCGGGGTAATCTATTTGCCCTACACGAATTTGTACATCATAATATTTTTCCAAATTATTTCTTGAAGCGTCCAATGCAAGAGTATTTGATTTTGGAGGTTCAACTATATCTGCTTGTAAATTTTGAATATTAGTACTATAATCTTGCATATCAACTTCTGTAATTTGAGCCATTTATATTTCCTCCTTCTAAAAACACATACAACTTGCGTATGTTTTTGGATGCTTAACGATTAGTCCTTTAATTTCATTCCTAATAAAAAAATATACCAACTATGTTGGTATATTTACTTTCAATGCATTATTATATTTTTTGGTAATTTAGAAATATCTATTTTATTACCACTATTTCTTTTAGCATTTGTTTTTGTTTTTGTATCAGAACTAGATTTCGTTGTAGAAGAACCACTAGTTTTGTTTTGTTTTAACACTTTTTGTGCTTGTTTAATGCCTTTCTGACCAGGTACTCTTGTCAAAATTCCTTGAACCTGCTTAGATATAGCTCCATTAATTGCACTACTAGCCAATCCACCTATTTTTCCTGTTAATTTTCCAAGTGCTTTTCCTGCAATTGCATTACCAGCTACTTTTCCAACCATTTTGCCAATTACACTTGCACCTTTGGCTTTAACAACACCTTGTATTGCACTAGGTAATTTACTGGCTATTTTATCCATTAAGGATGATTTTGCTTTACCTAATAAATCTGCTCCTGTTGTTTGTTGAGCAACAGATTTTGCATTATCTTTTACCCCTTGAACAATATTACTATCTTGTTCTCCTGATACAATATTATGTCCTTTGCCTTCATACGAATCTTTAGTATCTAAATTCATTTATCATCACCTTATTTATATACATTACCTGATGGAAACGCTTCTTTAAATGCATTTTCTTTATCTTCTTGATATTGCTTATATTCAGAAATCATCTTCTGTGCATGAGATTTAGTTTCATCTGTATAATTTAATTTTTGAGTCGTTGCTAATATAGACGCTTCTAAAGCCATTTTATCATATATATTTGCTTTATTTGTTTGACCTTTTCCTCTACAAATATTTGCCTGTTCAGTATATTGTAATGCTTGTTGTGTTTGTTGCATTCTAAATGGACTACTTGCTATTTCTGTCATTTCTTTAGAAGGTAAATATCCATTTAATTTTGTATCAGTTGTTTCATTAGTGCTATTTTCTTCTTTTGGTTCAGGAGAAGTATTATCATTATCATCTTCTTCAACTTCATTACCATCTTTATCAACCGCTTTATCTTTTTCATCTTCTTTAGCTTGACCTGATGTAGCATTGGTATGTTTTTGTGATATTTTAGCAATAGCTGCGCCTAATGCACCAACAACCGCAATTTGTCCAATAATTTTACCCGCAGGAATTTTATTTAAAACTCCTGACATTTTAGATAATAAGGCAGTACCACCCATAATTCCTAATAAATTACCAATATTACCTAATCCTTTTAATCCTGCCGCTTTTGATTTTAAATTGTTTAATTTATTTGCTCCTTCTGCTATTTTACCTTGTTCTCCACCTAATACCCCAGCTCCAATATTAGACCCTAATTTACCACTAGTTAATGTTTCTGCTTGAGATTTTAATCCTCCCATTCCTGATTGCAAAACACTACCTGCTTTTTGAACTGCTTTATTGGCGTCTTTTAATCCATTATTTATTATATTGCCTGTTTTTAAATTTGATGAATTATCAACAGATTTCACAATTTCACTTGTTCCTGTGGATATTTGAGTTGCTTGTTGTCTCCTTAATTTTTGTACGTGTTCCTGAATTTCTTCTTTAGAAATAAAACGAGGGTTATACTGTTTAACTTTAGCTCCAAGCACAGTTGTCCAACGATATGGTCCTAAATCGTCTATATATGGAAAAGTTTCAGAAGTTTGCCCTTTAGACATATTATATCACCTTATTTCTTTAATTTTTTTAATGCACCACTTTTCAATTTATTAACAGCTCCACTTTTAACAGAATTAATTTTACTTGATAAAGTACTCTTAGCGGAAGATATTTTATTTTTTAATCCTGATATACCATTCACCTTATCTTTAATAGAAGATAAAGATTTTGGCATACTACCACTTTTTATACCATCAAAATATTTTTTATATATATTCATTTTTTTACACCTTATTTATCTTTATTTACTTTTTCATATCCACCACTTTGTACTGTATAACCTGTAGCATGTGTGGCAAAATCTTCTATATTATTATGACCACCATATCCAAGTTGTTGAGCTATTCCTGTAGCTACCGAAGCATGAATTGGTTTTCCTTCCTTATCTGTTACATCTGCATGATATAATGCATGGTCTCCATCTTCATAATCATAATTTATATATGTTAATTTAGATGCTTTTGTATTTAAATTGTTACCATCAGAAGTTGAAGAAGTATTAACAACATCTACACCAATTAAATCTCCACCAGCAGATTTTACCTTAATATGTTCATGAACTTCATATGAATTATTTGTACTATCTAATTCATGACTTTTTTCATAGGCTTCACGAACATTTTTATTATTTCTATAATCAATCATACCTGTTGCATCTTCAAATTGATGTTCAGAAAAATAATATTGTGAAGTCATTTTACTTCCTTCATATCTAGTACTATATTGACCATCTTTAATAATATGGTGTTTTACAACATCGTCCCCAAATTTTGCTTTTTCTTCATCTGTAGCTTCTACTATTTCATCAACATCTTTGGGACTATCATTAGATTTAGATGTATCTACATCACTATCTAAAATAATTTCATTTGGTATAATAATTGCTTCATCAACATGAGCCATTAATATTCCATTAAATTGTATTTCATTAATATTTAATGAATTACCAAATTTATCAACATTTAACGCAATAATAGCTTTATATAATTCATCAATTTTCTTTTGTCCTTCCGATTCTTCTTTTACCTTAATTTTATTATAATCAATATCTGAAGCAGAAGTAATTTTATCTTGGAACAAATCAGATACTATATCTTTATTCCATGCAACTAGCGCAAGTTCACTATTATCTCCTTCTTTGTGAATTTTGTCTCTTAAATTATATGTCCAAGTTGATTGCGCCCATGTATCAAATACTTCTATAGCGCTAATAGCAGTATGATTACAAAGTATCCCATACTTCTTTTTATATTCATCCTCTGCATCTGCTTCCAATAACCATTTATAATTAGGGTTTTTTGTACCGCCAAAGCCTGTTCTAACAGTACACCATTCGGATTTATTGCCATCAAAAATAAATGTAATAAAACTAAATATAACACGTCTTTCATTTGGGCTATCTTCCGAAAATCCTGCAACATAACCATAATCAATAGATGTTAAGTTAGTAAAAGCATCCCCTGTATAAGCCTTTACACGTTTAAATAAATTTATAAAATCAATCAATTTGATTGATTGTATATTATCGAAATTAGTAATTCCATTAATTACTAATTTACTACATTCATCTTCATTACATAAATTTTCTAATGAATACGGATATTTATTTTCTTCACCATTTGTCTCTTCCGCAGTTTTATTATTCAAATCTTCCGCAGTATATTCATCTTGATAACCGCCTTTTAATCCATATTCATTATATGCAATATTTACCAAACTATCAGAAGATAATATTGTATGTGATTTTGTTTTACCATTATATTTTTCTACTAATTGATTAATTTCTGTAATATCTGCACAGAAACCCAAAACAGGGTCAAAAAATGGTTTATATAGCAACAACATATAGTCTATCACACTAGGCTTACCCATCATTCGTCCACAACTTAATGTCAACGTCATTGTTGAAATATTTGTCGGACTCATAGAACGAGACACCTGTTCAACGTAATATACAGATTGTGCATCTGTTTTCATAGCTGCTTCTGAAGCAGAAACAAATTCATATGTTTTCTTCCCAGAAGAACCATTTGTAGTCCAATTAATAGCATTACCTGTTTCAACACCAACAACATATTGTCCATCCATAGAAGAACCTATTGCTTCTTTTTTAGCTTTTTCTATATCTTTTATAGGAACTTGTGATATAGAACCATCTGCATTTTCAACAGTTTTAACAGAAGAACCTTGTTCCATGCCATTACCATTTTCATCAGTTGCTTTTGCTAATTCTTCAGGATTACGCATATCATGTTGTTTTTCTTCTTGTTTTGCTTGGTGAATTATTTTTGCATTTTCTTTTTCTCTATCAAATTCTTGTTGCAAACCTGCATAATGTTCTTTTTCTGTAACCTCTAATGATTTATCCGAAGAAAGACCTGGCTCTTTTTTTGCAGACATTTCATTTAATACAGAATTATCTTGTCCTGCATCGCCTTTTTGTTCAGATAAAGGAATATCTGGATGTTCATCATAAGCAAAAAAACGAATTGGATTTCCTACCTTAATAAATGAATCTTCAATCATACTTAAAGAACCGCAATTACGTTGTGCTAATGATTTTGCACACATCATAAATCCTAACATATGTGCATTTTCTCTATTACCCATATAAGGAAAACTGATGGCACCGGGGGCAGGTCTACAACCAAACCTTATCATAGAAGCTATATCAGGAAATACGCGAGATATTTTTTGGAGTGGACCACCTTTATCAAATACACCGAAGTCTCCTTCAATATTAATTTCATACATATTGTAAATATTTTTATCTGTATCGGTTAGTTGGAAACTTGTAATATATTCTTGTGGAATTTCAGGAATTAATGCATCCGTTCTTTCTGATAATGTATCAGAATATTGTTGTCTAACTTTTGTTTCATATAATGCACTTTTTCCACCCAACATTTGTTTTGCTTTAGCTATATTAGCATCATCTTCTGCTTGCGCTTTTGCCAACCATGTAGATTCATCATCACCATATTTTTCTTTAAATTTATTTTTAGCTAATAATGCATCTGAACCATCAACAATACCATTATTAGAAGCATATAGACGATTTTTGTCAATCATTATAGTTTTTCCATAAATTGCTTGACAATCGTCTTGATTTTTAATTTCAGGATATTGTGCTTTCGCTTGATTATACATATCTGCCCAACCATCAGGATTTCCTAAAACTTCATTTGCAATGCTTGTAAAAGTATCAGGAGATTTAACAGTATATTGCACATAATTTCCTGAATTGCCATATGATGAATTGTTAAAAGAAGAAAGTTGTTTGTTTAATGTATTTAAATTGCGTATTTCATTTGTATTTAAACTATTATCCATAGTTTCTAACATACTATTTGTATCTTTTTGTCTTTCTGCATAAGTTTTACCTTTAGATAAAGAATATATTTCTTCTTGTGCTTTAGTATTAAAATATTGCTGTACTAGTTGTGCATTATGAGAATTTAATAATTCTTGAGCTTCTTTCTTTTTTTCAGGTGGCATATCTTTTAATATTTCTTCTGTATATGCTCCACCATTAGAAACTGCATAATAAGGAGCAATTTTGTCTATATCAATATTATTAATCATAGAACAAGAATCAGATAATCCCATATTATTTGCAGGTTTTGAATTAACACCTAAAGCATAATTAGGGCATTTTAATACAATGTTTCCTTCTTCGTCTGCAAAAAACTCTAACATTAATTTTTTTGCAGCAGATTGACATTCTGCCAAACGTTTCATCATAGAAGCATTAAATAACATTTGCGAATTGGATTGTTTAAACGAATATGTAAATGGAGGAAACATAATTGGTTCAATACGTTTCTTTAAATACCAAGGTGGTACACCTGCATCTAAACATAACTCTTTAATAATTTCATGTACAGGTTTACCTGCAAAAATATTATTTAATGTAAAATATCTCCATGCACTACGTAAAACTTGTTTTTGTGCTTCAGACGCAGTATTAGCATCACAATTTAATCCTATCATTTGTGTAACGGCAAAAGGATTAAATAATTCAAACGTACCGAAATGTTTTACATCCTGATTAGAAAAACGCAAATCTAGCCCACCTGCGCCACTCGCACCAGGTGTCATTGATGGATTCATAGTTAAATAAGATAAATCTAATATTTTTAATTGGTCTGTAGCAGTAATGCTAATAGTACAACCGTTTGTTTTGCCACTTTGATAAGATTTAGAAACTGTATCAATGTAACCAAAAAATATTTGGTTCATTTTAAAATCTCCACTACCATCACGTTCAAAATTAGATTTACCATATACCCATACTTCATCCATAGGTTCCCAGTCACATTTTTCTGCAATTTTATATCCATTATGTAAATTATTTAATATAACGTCTCCACCTAATCCATTAGGTGATTTTGTTTTTCCAATAGGTAATTTAATTGTTTTTTCTCCTATTTTACCGTTTTCATCAGCTTTCTTACTTTTAATGGTAATTATTCTAAATTGTCCATCTTCTGATTTTGTAGCACTCCAATTATAATCATCATTTAATTCTCGTTCTTCTACATCACAATCTAATTTATTAGCTTTATCAGCAACATCTTGAATTGCTTTGGCTTGTTCTGCATTACTAGCATTATTAATATTTTTGCCTACAGTTGCGGTATCTTTAATATTTGGTGTATTTAAAATATCGTTATTAGCATCACGAACTTGTGCGTTATTATCTGGCCATTCATCACTTACCATACCATTATAAGTTTCGGTAACTTTTGGAACACCTTGATTGTCAATAGACATTTCTTCCCAACAAAGAACTCTTTCTCCACCTTTTAAATCTATTTGACAATTACCTGGTGTACCAGCTATACTTATATTAGTTCTAATACTTGTCCAATTATCCAACTTATAACTACGAACATAGTTTCCGTCTGTCATTGTAGCTCCATCTTTAACCATCATGTTCGCATTTGCAGCATAAAATAATTTTTTACGAATTAAAACAACGTAATCTTGCTTAAAATTAATTACTTTTAGATTTCCACTATTACGATATTGTAATTGCGTTCCTACCAAACGGTCTTGATGTTCATATTTTCTAAATGTAGAACCGTCAAGAATATCTTGACCAACATTCATTTCCATATTACCGTTGGTATAATATGTACCTGTATCATATGTTCCATGTGTAGTAGCAGCATTGAATGCCATAGAATTTTTTGTATTATCAAAATCACTTTTATTTGTTTTTTGATTATCACTAGACATAAAATTACTCCTTTCTATTTTTAATTGTTACGGATTTACATACCTTTTATGTAAGTCATAATCTCTATTACCATATTTTGCCCTATATGCAGTATCAAGTGCTTTATCCGCAGTATCAACATTGTTCTTGGTATAATTTAAATTACCAACAACATTTGGGTCTAACATATATTCTTCATGCGCCATATCATGTAAAACATTTCCTTGTGATGTATTGCCCATTCTATATGCCTCTTGTGCTCTATATTCCAAATCCAAAGCCTTATCAATAATATATGGTTTTTCAGTAACTTCTTGTTTTGTAGTTTCTTGTTTTTTATTATTATTTGTTTTTTTGTTATCATTATCTTTTGTTGCAGTTCCTTCGCTAGAACCATTACCATATCCACCAAAAACTTCTCCTGCAACCATCATACCTAACATTTCCGCAAGAGATTTTTTGTTTTGTTTTTTACTTTGTTTTGGAGTAATTCTAATTTGGCGTGTAATTGTTAATTGCATATCATAATAAATTAATGGTGTTGTTGCTTTTCTACTATAATTAAAACTATCAAAATGACCAATATATACTCTATCATCAAAATACATAATAATTTGACGTGGGCGATATAAATCAGTCAAGTCTCCTTCTAAATCTTTATATTCATTAAATGCTTGTTTTTTATCTATTGTATGGTCTGCTCCAAATGAAGCAACAGATTTAACAACATTATTTAAATCCATACGAGAATTTATATCAAAAGAATAATAATTACCATTAATAGCAGAAGAAGGCGCAGTTATATTACTAGAACCTGTTCCATCTGATTGATGTCCTGTTAAAATATCCAATGTACCTTGGAAAAAATCTTTTGTACCATCATTGAGCGAATTCATTAAATCTTTCATATTATCTGTGCTAGTTTTCCCACTACTCATTGTTTGTTGCATATCAGCAGCCATAGCACCTAAAATATTTCCGCTAGTAAATCCTCCCATTGTTTGTTTTAAATTTTTAAATAAGGCATTATATCCTGCTTTTGCAGCGGTTGGATAACCTGTAATTAATGCACCAGCAGCCATAAGTGTTTGCACTTCTTTACGAGAAACACCACCTGCTTTAGTACGTTTATTGCGGTTATTTATATCATTTTGTAAATTACCACTAGCACCAGCTAAAGCCTTAAATAAATTTCCTCCACTTTTTTCACTAGATTTACCGCCAAATATTTTACCTAATATTCCACCATTTTTACCAAATTTTGTAACTAAACTATTATCAGTTTTCCCATCTTTACCTTTTGTATATCCTAATGCATCTGTTCCTGTACCAATTACTTTTGCTAAATAATTACCAATTGGACCAGAACTACGTAATTCTTCTAATCTGTTTGCAATAGTCGCATCAGAAGCACCTGTATAAGACGTAATTTTGTTTGTATGTACAGTATCTACTGCAATATTATTATATTTTAATAAAGCCCCTGAATGGAAATATATTTCTTCCAATGCTTCTATACCACGCATTTGTGCATATCCTACTGTACCTGAAATCTTCATACTCCAAACATCATCACCATAATGGTGAAAATATATTCCACCACGAGTATAAACTTTTTGCTTTACTTTTGAAGTACTTATCGTCATGTTTTCAGGATTAATATACATAACGACTTCTTTTTTCGTTTTAGGATTCTCATAGTATTCAAAAGACATAGGTATACGTTCCTTAATAGACATATATCTATCAGAAGCCATTTGAGCCATACCCAAATTACACGTTAAATAATTATTGTAACGAGCAAAATTATCTAAATATTGTTTTGTTCCTTGTACATTTTTTAAATTGCCCATCAAAGTACCAGGTATATCTATTGGAGCACCTTCCATACTATAGTCTTTTTGTTTATTTTCTCCTGTTACTTTACTAAACATTTTACCCAATAATCCACCTAAAACTGCCGTTCCAACAGTTTTCATAACAGTAGAATTTTGAGATTGTTTATGTGAACCTGTTGAATCTGTTGAAGCTGATGATGAATTGCCACTAGAGGAATTTTGTTGTAAACCTCCACCAAATCCACCACCAACGGAATATTTATCTGCCATATATAATTCACCACCGTTTTATCTTCTAATAAAAACATAAAATATTACATTCCAATAATAACATTAAGCCATTGAAGGTAATACTACATCTTGTGCTTTTACATCTGTTGTAACACCATATTTTTGTGCTATTTTGGTAATTGTTTCTAACACATCTGTTTCTTTAATTCCTTGTTTTAATTGTCCCATAACATTCAACGAACATACATTTGTTTGTTCTGCTTGCTTTTGCTTATTTTGCATTTCAACTGTTTGTTGCGCACTTTGTTGTAATGCTTTTTGTTGTTCTTGTGTTTGTTTAATTTGTTGTGTGGTGCTTTCTACCATTTTTTTAATATTATTTTTATTAATTGCTTCCATTTCTTGATATACTTTATTTGGGTCATTATCATAAGAACCATCTAAAAATGAAGCACGTAATTTAGCACCTATAGTTTCTACAGATTGAAAAGGTCTATTTGTATCAATATATAATCCATTAATTATAGCGCCTTGCATCTCTTTACCATTACCAACTGCAACTTTATATTTACGTAAATTTTCCTCTGCTTGTTCTTTTAAAGTTCTAGGAGTATAATTTGAAAAATCAAATGTACCATTAGGTGTTACACCATTCAATCCTAATTTATGAGCTAATGATAAATAAGACATTATACCATTTAAATATTCATTTTCATCGCCAGTAAAATATTGATAATTTCCTTTACCAGACTCTTCCATACCATATTTTAATAAATGTACATATTTTTTCAAATCGCCTTGTGCGATTGCTTCCTTTAATTGTGGTAATTGTTCTCTAACTGGGACTGTACCTTTTACATATGCTTCTGCGCCCTCTTGATTGTTTACATAAATACCAAATCCACTATCATTTTTTCCATGCCCCATATCAACAATAGTCCCACCATAATTATGAATTTTATCAGAATATGCCATATCAGATGGATTTTGACCCGTTTCAAATGCTAATTGCGCAAATATTACATCTGCTGGTAAACCAGTTAATTGAGAAATCATTTTAGCTTGTTCTGCCATACTTGCATATGCTCCAGTATTTGAAACATTTGGAGCTGAATTTTGTTGAATTGACTTATTTTCTACATATTCTGGATTATTATCATTAATTAATTGTTTCGTTAAACTATCTTCATAATTTCCCATAGCCGCGCCATAAAAACCTGCGCTTTTAGCTATTTCTTCATCTTCTTCAGCAGTATTTCCAATACCTTCCTTAATTTCTTCGGCAGGGATATATCCAATATAACCTGCTAGATTAGATAATTTTTCAGTAAATTCTTCACTGCTTCCAGAACGACCTAGAGGATTATCATATGGGTCATTAACTATATATGATTTTTCGCCTAACAATCCAACATTATCTTCATCTGTGAGTTCATATGGTTCACCGCCATTCAATTCAACAATACGATGTTTTAAATAACGTAATGTTGCATAAGCGGCACTTTTTTTATCATAATCAAATTCACTTTCATGTTCATTAACATAATCTTGTGTATAAACATATGTATGAATCGCCATATCAAGATTTGTAATTTCATTATCATCGCCAGGGAAAAATGCTTCAAGCTGATTTTTAATATATTCTTTTCCTTTTTCTGTTAATTGCTTATTTCCATTTTCATTCCCATTTAAATTAAAATTACCTGTTGTCCTTGCAACTTGTAATGCATGTATTGCATAAGCTAATACCTTTGCAACACCATGTTGAGAAAATGCCAATTCATCTATCTGTAATTTAAAAAATTGTTTTTCTTGTTCATTTAAATCACCATATTCTATTCCATTTGCTTCTAAATATGACCTAAAATATTCTCCTTGTGTTGTTTCAGAATTAATTAATTGTTCAAAACTAGCACCTGTCAATCCTGTTTGGTCATTCATTTTATCAAGAAATTCTTCATTTCCTTCTTTATATTTTGCTTGAACACCAGCCAAGGCTTTTAATTTTTCTGATACCATTGACAAATAGTTAGTTCCAGCCAATAAAAATGCTAACGGTTTACCAATAATTGGTATTTTTCCAACAGTTTTATCCAATAATTTAAATGTTGCCCACATAGAACCTGCTTCTATTCCACCTGCTACTGCTTTTTGTCCAAATGACCTATCATCATCAGATAAAACCTCTCCTGCAAATGCGCCAATGTACATCAATCTATTTAATAACTTTGATAAAGCACCCCCACTTTTTTTCGGCAGTTTTTCCTCTTTACCAGATGTTTTTGTTTTGTTCTTACTTTTTGTCTTGGTATTACCCATTTCTGATTTTAATCCAATGGCAGTTAATACTGCATCCATTGTTGACATACCAGCTCTTGTTTCTTGTGGATTTGCTAATTTATCAACTTTTGGTAAATCTTTTTCTGATAATTCTTTTGGCATTTTTACATTCGGGAATTTTGGCATTTTTAAATCTTTTATCTGTTTATATTTATCATATGCTAATTTTCCAATCGAAGAAATTCCAATCGTAGCTATTGTAACTCCAAACAAATTTGTTCCATATTGCATTAATAGACTATCTAATTGATTTTTACCTGTAATATCAATTAATTTACCGTCTTTATTATAAAAAGTGACTTTTGCATTACCAGTCTTAAACATTGTATACATACTATTGATACTTTGTTCATCGTCTTGTTCTTCTTGTTGCTTTGCATTATCCTCATTATTTGAAGCATTGGCAGAAACGTTTTTAGAACCTAATAACATTGTCCCTGCAATTGCACCGGCAGTTAAAATGCTTCCTAACATCCCACCTCCACGAAATCCTTTTAATCCTTTTCCAATAGAAGATAATGTTTTCCTTGATGGTTTTAATTTATTTAATCCACTTTTTAAATTGCCAAAAAATCCTTTTCCATTTTTCAATTCTGTTTTTGGTTTTTCAGATTCTACTTGTTGTTTTACATTTTCTTCTGCTAATTGTTCATGGTCTACATCATTATGATGTCCTAATTTATTTTTTGCATATTCAAATACTTTTTTACCTGTAAATTTACCAAATGCTTTTATACCACCTAATCCTAATCCTGCTAATGCTAATGCAGTTAAAGGATTTTGAGAAGCAAACGTTAATGCTTTTGTTAACGTTGGAGATTCTTCAATAAATTTTTTAATTTCAGGAATTAATGCAAGTAAACTTGCCATAGCATTTGTAATTAACTTAATTCCTTCTACAATTATATTTTCAAATTGTTGCATACCTTCATTATTGCCAACCAATAAATCAGATAATTTATTAGCAGAAGCCAACATCATAGATTTATTTTTATCTACTTCAGATAATTGATTTGATGCTTGTTCTAACTGTTTTGTAAAATCTTTGGTTGCGTTTGTAGCTTTTTTATTTTTTGCTAATTCATCATTTTTTGAACCTTCTAAGTGTTCTGCTAATTTATCATAATTTCCATTTTCTACATCGTTCATTAATACCTGCGTTTCTTTCATGTTCATACCGCCAATCATACTAGCAGCTGCATGAACACCAAATTGTTTCATCACAGGGTTATCAAACATATCTGTAACCATACGTACACGAGAATACATTTGTGAACCTATATAATGTTGTCTATCTGCGTATGGATTACCATATCTATCATGGGTTTTTAAATTTGCGAACATACCTTGCCACATGTTCGCAGCTCCACCGCCCAAAACAGAAAATATAGAATTATATTTATTTTGAGAAAAGTTTCCTTGCGCACCTATAACTTGACCAACAAATGAAGCAGAATCCTCCATACGATATCCATCTGCAATTAAAGAACCCATATTATCTACAACTTGTTTACCACTATATCCTAATTGACGATAGTGATTAACCAATTGTGATATTTGTCCCATATATCTATTAACAGGTATTTGAGCCTTATTTGCATCACCAATTACTTGCATCATCATATCAATGGTTTGTTTTGTAGACATACGATTTTGATAATAAAAGGCATTGATTCCACTTGCTATTGTACCGTTATCCAAACCATATATTTGTGATGGTAATACAAGTGCTTTTGTAAAAGCCATTATATCAGACGCTTTATCTGCACCTGTTCTACCTGGTTGATTCATTACAGAACTAGCTAAATTTTGATACATTGTTGATGGAACATTAAATCCAATTTGTCCATATGATTTTTCAAATAATTCTTGTCCCATATTAAATACTAAATCATGAGCATTTTGAGACATAGGTGCTCCCATAGAAGCATTTGCCAAATAATTTGAATACATCATTTGACCATTTTCATTTGCACGGTCTTTTACCATATCAAACCATTTATGAAATGAAAATAATCCACCCAATCCCATCATAGCCAAGGCTTTTGTAAAAAATCCTTTAACACTTTTTATATTTTTAAATAAATCATGTTGTTTCTTTAATTCTGCGTTTTTAATACTATCATCTAAATCTTGTTTTTCTTCTTCTAATTGTTTTGCTTGTTGATATAATGCTTTCAACAATTTAGAATCAGGGTCAAAACGAGACTTGCTATAAATTTGTTGATAAGTACGATGAATAGCTTCTCCAATAACAGAACTTAATTCTTTCGCAGATATAATATCTTGTTTATTACCTTTGGGCAAATTTTTCCTATTAAATTCATGTGATAATTGAATTAAACTATCATTATTATTTTTTAATGGATTTGAAAATCTATCATTTTTTATATCTTCTAATAAATATTTAGAGGAATCTATTCCTGTTTGTTCTGCTAAGTCACTTTCTTCTTTTGAAATTTTACTTACTTCTTGATTATACAATAATGTATTTCTTGCATAATTGTTATAAAGTTGATTTAAATTCTTGTCTTTAGAAAAGATGCCACCATACAAATTATGATAACGGAAATTATTATAATTAGAGTTGATTTGTCCTGTAAATGCTCCTTGCATTTGTAACATTTGGAAATTATAATAATCTGTTTTATCATCACTATTTTTTTTCTTATTATATACAGTTACAAATTGATGAATACTTTTATCAACTAATTTTTTAGCAATCTCATTTTTTTCAGATAAAGCATTTTTTAAAATTTGTGTTGTTTGTTCACTTATATTTGTAATAGTTTTATCATCACTATTTGCTTGTGTATTTTGTTGCGTGAATATAGTTATTTCATTAATATATTTATCTAATTTTTCGTTTGATAAATACGATGATATGTCTTTATAATCTGAAAATTCATTTGTTGAGTTTAAATTATTTTCTAAATTGTTTCCTTTATCTACAATATCTTTTTGCATTACTTGGGCTAAATTAATTAAAATTTCGCCCATGTTTTCTGAATCTTTTACATTACCTGTATCATTTAATTTTAATTTTCTAATAAAATCAAGTTGGTTTAATAAATTTTTAGAACCTTCACTATATGGTCGTTGCTTAATATTTGATTTTATATCACTATCAATATTTTTAATTAAATTCGTCAATCTAGTACGAGCTTGTGATGCAAATTTATTTCTAGCACCTATTTCTTGTGTTTTATCATCTAAGCTATTGATAATATCAACTAATCTATTTGTTTGTTCTGCATTGTAACTTTGTTTAATATTTAAAGTTACTTTGTATAAAATATTGATGAAGTTTTCATGTGCTTCTTGTTGTTTTTGTTGTTCAGATACACCTGTGTTTAACAAATCTTCTAAAATTTTTGTTTGTTCGTTTACACTCTTTAAATATTCAACATTAATATTGTTTAATTCATCAACAATTTTTTGTATACTTTCATCTGTACTATTTTTAAAACTAAAAGAAACTTCCTGCATTTTAGATAACATTTGAAGAACATTCTTACTATAACTATCAATGTTATCCATTGCAACTGTTACTGTTTCTGAAGAAAAAGGCTTAGATAATACTTCTAAAATTTCTTTTCTTTCTTTTTTAAAATGTTCGATTATATCAAATATTTTTTGTAATTCTTCTAATTTATTATTTTTAATTATTTTTGTAATTAAATCAGAATAATTTTTGTTGATTTTTTCTAATTCTTTTGATACATTATCAAACTTATCTTTTACTGCATATAACTCTGTATTAGATATTGTAGCATTTTCCATAATTTTCACCAACTTCATATAGTATCTATTAAAAAAATACAAAAAAAAAGTGGTTCTATCTTAATCAGAACCACGCTTTTATTAATGATTGTTTAATTATGCATCAATTGTTGTATTACCTATCGTTTCTTCTGTAACTTCATTTTCTTTTTTAGCAATTTCATCATCACTCTTATGACGAATTGCTTCAAATTCATTATAAAGTGTTGTTAAAACGGCAGGACTAATAGCATTGAGGATTTTATTCTTCTGTTCATCTGTAAGAATTAATCCATTTACAGAAACAAGTGCGTGTTTCAAAATACTAATCTGCATACCAAACATACGTGTAAGGTCATCCTGCTTATAACTTTGACTTTCCTTCAATGCATCAAGATATTCCTGTGAAGAAATTGGACGCATAGCCCATTTCTTACCATACTTTTCTACAATTTCTGTTTCTTCACTTGGGTCAATCAAATCTGCAAGCATTTCAGAAATAATCTTATCATTTTTATTCTTTGTTGCCATAATATTATGTCAAATCCTTCCTATATGAAAAATTTAATTATCTTCTATTAAAAATATAGAAATTTTTATTGATATTATTATATGAAATAATTTTTAATTTTAACCATTAAATGAAATTTTTAAGCTAGATGGTTCATAAAAATCTTGAATGGTGTTTTTAACTTCTGTAGTAAAAGCAATTATTTTATCCGAACGCATTTGTTTCTTATCAAAACGCATTTGAATTTTTTCATGGTCTATAGATTCTTGGTTTTTTAATCCTTGAAATTGTTTCGATTGTTCTACGGTATCTATATCATCTGATAATTTTCCCCATTGTTTAATATTTTTTTCTCTAATTTCTTTACCTATTTCTTCAATAGATTGAAATTTCTGATTAGGGTCAACATATAAACCATTAATAATTCTACCTTGAACTTCTTTACCGTTTCCTACCGCCACCTTATATTTTCTTAAATTTTCATCCCATTGTTCTTTTAATGTTTTCGGTTTTATATCTTCAAAATTCAAATTAAGATTTAATTTTGGATTTGCTCCTGAACTACCATTAGAATTTGCATCATCCCAAGAAAACTGTTGTGTTAAAAGTGTTCCTTCGTAACCTCCTGTTCCTTCTAACAATATATCAAAATGAGTTCCAGCTTCATTAACTACACCAACATGGGCTTCATTACCAGCTCTTATTATAGCACCTACATCTACTCCGCCCAATTCCATATCTATTTTTCTTCCTGTACTATGTGGCGTACCAGGGTCATGCCCTAATGTAGCTACGTTCCATTCTAATGTGCCACCACCACTATATTTTGCATATAATTGGGTAAACAAATTTAGTCTTTGTTTCGCTTTTGGAGTTAATCTACCAATATCCATGGCAATATATTGTGCAGAATTTGCATGTGCATCATAACTATGGTCCCATCCTTTATCTGCTACGAATCCACTCCATCTTAAATGAGAAAAATCAACACCTAAATCCCCACTATATATACCACCACTATTAGAATATGAACTCGGACTAATATTAGCAGATATAGGTACATACCCTGCCGTTTGTTCTGTTTCAGGAACCGGATTATTATTGCTATCAATCATATGAAATTTTCTAGCATAATCAACTTGGTCAGGTAAATCTCTCCAATCATCACCATAATATCCTCTATTATATGCCAATACTGCTTTAAAAGTAGAACCTCCATATTTATCAAGAAGATTCCTTAAATAATGCGCAGCACCTAATACAGACGCATGAGGGTCATTTGGGTCAAAACCAAATCCAGCAGCAGTACTAGGCATAAATTGTGCTATACCAACTGCTCCAGCAGTACTATGAGCAGGATTTTTGTTCATTCCAGATTCAATCTGTAATACACCTGCTATTAACCATTTTGGTACATTCCACTTTGCACTTGCTTCATCAATCCATGATTTTACGTCAGCAGGGGCATTGGCATAACAAGCATTACCATATTCAATAGCAGAAGCATTTGTATAAATACTGCCTGTTCCACCACCTGCCATAGATTGAATTTTAATAAGTGCTTGCGCAGCCATTTCTAACGCCTTTTTATTATCTCTAAAAATTTGCAAGAAGCTTTCATAACTATTCTGCCAAATTCGCTTTTCATGGTCTGCTACTTTTGACCAATTAATGCCATGTTTTTCTAAAACCGCATCTCTTGCTTTTGTATATGTTTCATTCGATTCATTAATTGTAAAAGAAGTTTTATTCGCAGAAAGATTTTGAATTTCCATTTCTTTTGATTTATTGTATGCTTCTGTTTCTTGTTGATAGGCTTTAACATAAGCATTGTATTGAGCAGATTGTTTTTTAGATGTTTTATCTTGTTGACTAGCTTGTTTTTGCTGGTCTTGTGTTTGTTGTTGTGTTGGTTCTTCACGAACTAACCCTGCCAAGCTATCTTGTGTAGTTTGTTTGTCATAATTATTTAATGCATTTTGTGCTTTTACATCATTTGTACGCAACAATTCCATAGCACCTGCACCAATTCCTGCGCCTAATGCAGCTCCTTTTGAACCACCTAAAGCATATCCAATAAATCCACCTGCTAAACCAGAAACAAAATCTCCTATTGGTCTATTATCTTGAACATCTTTATCAAATAAACTAGTTAAAAATGCTCCACCTAAAGCTAGTAAACCACCTTTTTTAGCATATTTTAATCTCTTTGCCCATTTCATAGAATTATATAATTGTTTTCTTCGATTAATTCTCATTTGCTCTAATCGTTTAGCTTTTTCCATTATAGCTTTGTTTTTTGCTTCTATTTTTTTTGCTTGTTTTACTTGTTGTTCGTATAATCTTTTCTCTCTTTGATATTGTTGCCATTTTTTTCTTTTTAATTTTTTACCTTCTGCTTCTATTTTTTTCTTTTGTTCTTCTAATTTTTTATATCGTTCACTTTTTTCAGGTATTTTACCATCTTTTACTTGTTTATTTAAACCACTAGACAAATGTTTTATTCTTCTTAAAATTCCTTGATGTTTTATTTTACCTTTTGTTGAAATTTTACCTAATATACTAGCTATCGTTGCTACACTAGCACCTGCTAATGCTAATGCAAGCGCATATTTAATCAAAGTATAATCTTTTTTATCCTGTGTACCTGGTCCAATTATTAATGTAGCTTTTGCAGTACCATTTTGGAACATTTCAATTAATTGACCTTTTTGGTCTTTATTTCCCATTTTTTGTGCTTGTTCTTGTAATCCTTCGTATTGATTCCATGCTCCTAATCCAACACCGGCAGTTACCGCCGTTGCAGTAGCAATAGCTTTACCTGTTGAAATACCTGATGACTTACCTGATAAAACATTTTTAAATGCACCAAATCCACCTTTGAGTACTTTTCCTGCACCAAATCTAAGAGCACCTAACCCAACAATTGTACCTGCAATTGTTAATAATGGACTATTATTAAACGCATTGGTATACATTTTACCTAAAGGTGAATTTAAAATTCCTCCAATTTGACGAATTAATTCAGCCATAGCATTTGTAAACATAGCTATTATTTTTTCTATTGCTTTTAATCCTTTTGTTAATTCAGGCGATAATATTTTATCAAATTTAAATGACAAATCGTTCAAAAATTTAATATATGTAGCTTGAATTTTTGTAAATTCACTTAATTGTTCTCCTGCTTGACTTAATTGTTTTGTATAATCTTGTGTTGTGTGTGGTAAAGCCAATGGGTCATTTTTTAACTTATCCCAACCTTTTAATTTTGCTTTTAGTTCTTCATCACGACCTTGTTCCTTCATTTGCATAATTTCTTGTGCTTGTTTAATTGTATATCCTTGGTCTAATATATGACTAAAAGCATCTGTTTGACCTAATGCAGTTCCTAAACCGCCCCAACGAGAACCAAAATAATTTTGTTCAGAAAACATACGGTCAACTAAATTATCATAATACGAATCTATTGGATTTCCGTGCATATCATGCGACTTTACACCTGATAACAAAGTGTCAAATGTTGATTGTTTTGGATTATTCCATAATCCCCAAAAAATATTTCTTGCCCAATCATTAGAAAAAGTTTTTGCGTTATTTGCAGTAGATGTAACTAAGGCATTAGCATCTTCTACGCGCATACCATTTACTCCAACAAGAGAAGTCATAGCATCCAAATATTTATCAGCGTTAACACCTACTGAACGCATAGCTTCATTTGTACTATTAAATATTGATACCAATTGAGAAACAGGTATACCTTGCGTTTGTGCAAATCTTTCAACAGTTCTTAATTTAGTTAATGCTTCATTAGCAGAATTGCCCATATCACGATAAAACGTTTTTAAAAACTGTTCCATTCCACCAATATCGCCAAACATTTCTTTATCAGGAACTAAATTTTTAGATAACCATGCAGTATCTCTACGATTTTCTTCAGGACTATTGCCTTTTTGTCCACCAACAGTGGACTGTAATCCACGATATATTTCTCCAACTGTACCATATCCAATTTGTCCATACGTAGCATTAAAATAGTTTGATGGTGCATAATAACTTAAATCATCTATATTTGACTGACTAGGAGTTATACCAAAAGCGGTATCAGTCAAAGCAATATTATATCTAAGTTGACCATTTTCTTTTGACCTGTTTACAACACCCATTAACATTTGCATTGGATGCAAAATAGCACCTATACCTAAAAATGTTAAACCGCCTGATAATATATTCATCATTTTGTCTTTAAACATTTTTACATAATGTAATGCCTGTTTCATACCTTCTAATGATTGTTGTAATTCATTAATTTGTTTCAATTCATATTCTAATGCTTCTTTTTCTTCTTTTAACTGATAATATTCATTTGGTTTTTTGTCTAAATCGTAAAAAGCAAATAACAATTTGTTTAACTGCATTATTGTTTGACTTACAGAAAAAGAAATTTGTTGTAAATTAGCTTTTTCTTTATCATTTGTAAATAGCAAATATGATAAGCTATTTTTATTAACTTTTGACAACATATTTCTATTCACAGATGTAACTTCTAAAGCTCCACTTGTAATTGGTATTAATAAATCATTACTATAGTTTTCGTTTGTAGTGATTTTGTTATTTTTAAAAAAACTTTTCATTTGTAGATTGAACATTGTATTAGTTCTACGAACATTATCTACATCATTAGCGAAACTTATACTACCACCATTATATAAATGATTATTATTTGAATTAATTTTTAAAAAAGAAGAGACATTATCCAAATTTTGATTACTAAAAGATAATTTAGATACTGTTTTCATTCTTTGTTGTTTTACTAAAGAATGCGCATATTGATATTCAGGTGAAGAAACATTGTTTAAACTACCATTAGTAAAAGTTTTAACAAAATTAATAATCCTACCTTCAGAAGATAATTTAGATATATCTTCCATCAAATCTTTATTAGCAAGTACTGTTATTATGCTTTCTTTATAACTGCCTAACAATTGTTCATATTCTTGTTGAACAATATCTCTTTTCTTTTTACTTCCTTTTGTTTCTTCATCAAATTTTACAAAAAAATCATTTATTTTTGTAATAGCGTCTTTATATTTTTTAAAATTTGATGAATTATCATTACTATCATTTTCTAAATCCTTGTCAAACTTTGTATTTAAATCTTCAACTGCACTAGCTATTCTTTTTTTAAAATCATCTAAATCATCTATTAAAATTTTTTGTTGTTCTTTTTCATCTGATTTCGGAAATAATTTATTCGCAAGATTTTGTAATATTTCTACTTCTGTCTTACCCTTTTCGTCCTGTATCTTATTTTGAATATGATGGATTCTATCTAATTGTAAACGAATTAAGTCTACGTATTTTTCTTTAATTGTATCCATCAAATTAACAGAATCTTGTGTATTTAAATCATTAGAAGTACGAACTTTATAAAATTGTTCTAATTGATTAGTAGTAAGTGCAGATAAAATACCAATATCACTTGTATTTGGCAAATAAGAAATTTGTGCTTGTAATTGTTCTTTTTTTATATTATCTGCATAATTTTTAATTCTTTCAGATAATCTTGTTATTCCTTTAAATATATACTTGTTTTCACCACTAGATAATAATACTCTATTTAAATCTTTTTTTAATGAATTTATACTCCCTGCTCCATTTGCATTTTCAATTAATTGTATGGCTTTTGTCAAATCATTCACAAAATCATTTTGTTTTTTTATATTATGAGTAATGTATCCATTTTTATTTATATCATTTAAATTGTTATAGTATGCAATTACCTGACCTAAAACATCTATTTGATGTATAAGTGCTTCTATTTCTTCTTTTTTCAAAGCATCTTGTGTTTTATCAAATTCTTTTATTAATTCTTTAACTTTTACAATTTTTTGATTTTGTACTTCTTTTAATCCAGCAGAAGTTACTAAAATTTTATCGTTTATATCTCTTTGGACTTTGCTTGCTTTTACAATAGCCATCTTACAACCCTCTTTTTATGCTTCTTTTAATGCCTGTGCTTGATTACGTTCTTCTTCTGAAGCAGTATTATTAGCTTGCGGTTTAGGAACATTTTTAAAGTAATTATTAACAATATTATTAATATTTATACTTGCCATTTCCATTTGTTGTTTTTCTTTATTTAATTCTTCTTGACGTTTTCTATTTTCTGCATAGGTTTTTTCTTGTTGCTCGTGGTCTGATTTATACTGTTCTGCCATTTTTTGAAGTGCTCCATCATATCCCTCTGTACTCATACGATACCTAGAACTAGCTTTAATAGCTTTAAAATCTACTTTTTGTTCTTTATCCATTTTTTTACCAATATCAGATGGACCTGAATTTGTCAAATATTTGCCATCACCACTATAAGCACCATTTTTTAAACTAACACCAAATAAATCTTTATCATGAACACCTGAAAATGCTCTAAACCTATCTCTTAATCCACGTAAAGATAACATACGTCCATTTGAAGATAAAGCAGTAGAACCATCCAAAATCAATTGACCTGTAGCAACTCTATCATTTAACAATTCTTTGTCTTTTAATCCTGCCAATTCACCAATTTGTTTCTGCATATTCATAATATTTTTTTCTGCATCTGCATATGTACTTTCTAATGTTTGGTCTTTATTTTGTGACGTTGTTTGTTGCGTATCTTGATGTGGATTATCAGGAGGATTTGGCTTGTTGAGTTGCATTTTGTCTCCAACATCTTTAGGATTAGGCGTAGTAGAGACAATGCTTTCCATATTTTTCTTTATGGCATCTTCATTTTGTGTAGACGAAACATAAGCAACTTCATTATAAGCCATATTATATGCTTTATTAATATCTTCATCACTAAAATTTTCTAAATTAGAATCTTGGAATATATTAGCTATTGTTGCTCTATCTCCGTTTCTAAATGGACCTGAAACTAAATGACCGGCTATATCTGTCCAATCGCTATCATTCATAATAGCATTTGCAATTTTATCTTCACCAGAACCAGCATTCGTTCCACCCATAATTTGACCTAACAAACTTAAGCGTTGTTTCTTTTCTTCTATAGAAAGATTATTATCTTTCCCACCATCTTCTAAATACATACCTCCGAGTTTCAAAGACCAAGTTGTATCATGCCCTGATAATTCATTTGGGTCTAAACTTTCAAATCCTTGTTCTTTTTGTTCATCTGTCATCCACTCATTAGCTGCAACCTCTGCCGTTTTTTTCATTCCTTTGCCTTTTGATATTTCATCATTATTAAAAGCATATTCTGCATCATTTTTTTGCTTATCTGCTACTGTACCTGCAGCTAATCCTGCAACAAACGCAGCAACTTCATCTGCCAATCCACGAGACTTTAAATCATTATATACATTATTAATGTATTGTTCTTGGTCATTTGTTAAATCTTCCAATTTAATTCCATGTTCAGAAAGAGCACGCGCAGCTGCTTTTTGTCTATTATCATTAGATGAAACTATGCTCTTTGTTGCATCACCATATAAACTAGCTGATTGTTTTACTTTTGCAGCATAAGAATCATGGGCAGTTTTAATGGCAGATTTATCTGAAATTCCTAATGCATCACCAACAGATGAATTTTGTAATCCTTCTCCTGCAAATCCACCAATTAGAGCACCTGCCGTACCACCTAAAAATCCTCCAACAATAGTACCAGCTGGGCCAACCAAAGAACCTGCTAAAGCTCCTAATTTTGCACCTGCTAGACCACCTGCAATTGCACCGCCACCTCTAAAAGCAACTCTTGCTACGTGTTGTCCCATACTATAGTTATCGCTATTTTCGTCACTAAATTCGTTAATTATTTCGTCTGCAAGAGTAATCCCAGCTCCAAGAGGACCGCCAAATTTACCTAATTTGGCAAATCTTGACCACCATTTGCCTTTTTTTGCAACATTATTTAATGCATCCCATCTATCTTTATTAATCAAATTATATTTTTTAGCAACTGCCAATGCAGCTGCACCAGGAACTGCAATCGTTCCACCTGCGATTAATCCTGCATTATTAATTAATGTTGTTTTGTCAAGATTTTTTTCACGTTGTTCCCAATCTTCTGTAGCTTCACCTGTATTTGCATCTACATAAACATCATTTGGATTTGCTATTTTATAATTCTCTATTTCATCACCATATCGTTCTGCTATAGACTGATTAATAAATTCAGCGTTACTTAAACTTTCATTATAATTTCCTTTTTTATCTATTAAATTAGGGTCAATTTGACTATAATCTTCAGACCATCCTGTACCATAATAATAGCTATTTTCATCACCTGTATGTTCTTTTGCATATGTATTACTTTCACTTGGTTGTAGTGCTCCATCACTATCAGGAGAATAACCTGTTGAATTTTGTAAGTTATCAACTATTGTTTGAACATCAGATAAATCTTGTTCTGCATTATTATTTGTTTGAACTTTAGCTTCACCTGTTGTGAACATAGACACAAGCGCACTTAATCCTGCACCGCCAACTAATGCAGCACCAGCAACCAAAGCCATACCGCCTGATATAATAGCACCTTTTCCACCTAAATGGCTTCCTGCTTTAGCTATATTTTTAACAACAGAGGGAGAAGATTTTAACGCTTTTTGTCCTAAAGCCTTTAATCCATATACACCTGCTCCTGCGGCAGTTGCACCACCCAATATACCTAATCCTGTCGCCACTTTATGATTACTCATAGTATCTACTGCATCAGAAACAGTTTCACCAACTTTATGTTTACCCATAAAATCAGTAATGGCTTTCATCAATTCGCCAACAGTAGTTACTAAAGTATTTAATATTTTTGCAAAACCTTCACGGAATTTAGCAAGTGGACCAGACAAATATTCATTAATTGCCCATCCTAATTTCTTTTGAGCTTCAGATAAATCCGTTTCTAATTTTTGGAAAATAGATACTTGGTCACCAGCAGTTTTTAACTTTTCTTTAGCATCTAAAATGGCTTCTGTATACGCCTGTTTACCGCCATCTTTTTCTTCATCTGCTTTTTTCAATATATCCTGTACTAAACTCATATCTCCTTTAGATACTGCGTCTTGTAACATAGAAGCATTTTTTTGAGAAAAACCTCTTTTCATAAGTGTATCAATGTACATAATGCCACCTAAAGCATTATCTCCGCCAATTCCACCCATTAAATTAGCTTCTGCCATAACACGTTGAGCCATCATTGGATAATAATTTTCATCAACTCTACCATTAGCCTTATATGGCTTATATCCTTGTACAATTAAATCAAATGGACTACCACCTTGACCTGCCATCATACCAAAAAATGCACTACTATTCATATCTGTAGCCATTTTTTCATTAGCACCAGCCATTTCAGTAATCATACTACTTGCATCTTCGGGACGTAAATGAGAATGATTAATTAATGCATTCATTGATGACATAACTTGACGAGCACTTACACCATGATTAATTAAATTAGAAGATAAATTATTAATCATAGTCATATATGCTTTTACAGGAATACCTGCTGATGTAGCAGCCTGGCCTACATTAACCATTGCTTGTGTAGCTTCGCTTGCAGACATACCTAAATCTTTATATGTATTTTTAAAGAAAGTACCTATTGTACCTGCATCTACATTGAATACTTTTCCCCATGCAAATGAATTATCTGTTAATTGTGCCATGTCCTCCATATTTGCATTAGGGTCTGTGTTATAATGACCACCAACAGTTTGAGTTAATGTTTTATAATGATTAAGAAATTCTCCTTCCTTAATCATTCCATTTGTATTTTTCCAATATTCAAAATCTTTATCTCTTGCAATATAATTAATTCTTCCTTGGTTTAAATTAGCTCCCATAGAAAAATCATTCATTGCAACTGCGTATCTACGTTGTCCTTCTTGTGTTTCATACCCAATAGCTTTATTAAGCATTACCATAGGAGACAAAAGTGCTCCTAGACCAAGCATAGACAACCCGCCCGCTAGTAGATTTTTTAATTTGCTTACGCCACTAGCTATATCAGAAAATATATTTGACAAAGCTGAAGAACTTTCTTTAGCATCATCAGCATTTTGTTTTAATTTTAATAACGCTTTTTGTTCTTCACGTAATTTTTTCAAAGATTTGTTTTCAGGGTCTAAATCTTCTATTGCATTAATCGTTTTAGTTAAATTGCCCAATGCATTATCTACTTGTTTTGTAAATGCTTCAAAAACTTTTTTATCTTCTGCATTTAGATTTTTGCCACCACCTGTATGTAAATTCATACCTTTAGCAGTATCTAACACAGATTGACCCATAGATACATTAACTTTTGCTAATTCGGCAATTCCTTGCGCTTTTTGTTTATTATTCCAATTACCACTCATTACATTATTTACTAAATCAGAATAACGAGAACTAGCCAAAAAACCTTCTCTTTGTGTATTTTCCATACCTCTAGCGAGAGAAGTTTTATTACCTAATAAATTGCCTGTTGTAACATATTGATACCAAGGATTATTTTTACCTTGTGAATATTCCAAATTAATTAATGCGTCGTTAGCACCTGTTGTTAAATCATTAAAACTAATACTAGCTAATGATTGTGTTGCCATAGCATTACTTACCGAATTATATTCATCTGTACCAGGTTTTATGGCATTTTGTTGCGCAGTTACGAATGCATTTTTTGCATTTTGTATAGCACTATTTGTAGCAGAAATAAGACTCTGATTATTTTCTTTAAAATCATTGTTAAAAGCAGTTAATTGTTGCCTAATAGCTTTTACTATATCTGCTATCCCACTATTAGCATTACCTTGTTGTTCTAATATACTTGCGAATTGATTAAGTGTATTATTTACATTATTAGCAACTTTTATATTTAATTCTTGTGTTGCTCTAATATGGCTTAAATTACTCCCATCTTCATTAGCTTTTAATGAAGATGAAATTGCAGACATAACTGACTTGGCATTACCAACTAATCCACGTAAATTGTTTAATGTATTTTCAGAAAAATTATCAGAACTAATATCATTTTTTACATCATTTTTAAATTGTTGTAAACTTTGTATTAATTGATTATCAATACTTTCAACTGCCGTTTTTGATAATTCGTCAACAGAATCTAACAGTTGACTAGTTGCACCTGTTCCTTGTTCAATGTTAGCAAGAGTAGTCTGTACTTCTTCAAACAATCTACTCTCTGCATCACTTAACGTATTTGCACTATCAGCAGTTTGTTTTATGTCTTGCGTAGCCTGATTCATAGCTTGCGTATGTACTTGCGCTACATCATTTGTTTCTTTAATTTGTTGTTGTGTACTATCTAAAACAGATTGTTTTGTTTCTTGTAAAGTGTTTTGTAACTGCGATAATTTATTTGTTGTTTCACTTACACTATTAGCAACACTTTGAATAATATTATCATAATCTTCTGTATTTTGTATTTTATTTGTTTGAACAATCTCTTGTACTTGTTTACTAACAGAAGTTATAATTTCATTTTTAATTGTATTGATATTATTTATAGCAGATTCCATCTGTTGTATAATATCATTACTATTAGTAGTATCTTGTGAATTTTTTAACCCTTCAATTTTTTGGTCAACATCTTTTAATTTTGATAATATTTCATTAAATCCTTCAATGTGAAAATGATTATTATTAATACTACTAATTGTATCTCTTAAACCATCTGTTGCATTAGAAATAATATTAAAATTATCATTCATATTAATTCTGCTACCTGTACTCCCTACAGATATAGTAGAACTTGTTTCAGAAATAGGTTGTGTATTATTACTTGTATCAAATTTACCAAATGTTGTATCATTTTTATCCATTAATTATTTCCTCCTTTCTTTAATTATTTATCATCGTCTTGTACCATAATTACATCTAAATTATCAGGATTTACACCTGCTTCTTTAGCTTCTTTTTCTAAATTCTTCATTATATTATCATTCTCTTTTTGAATTGTTTTTTCCGCACCTAATACGCGAGACAAGAAATCTTCTTTTGTTTCACTTGAATTTCCTTTATGAGTATCATCATCCAATACAGTTACAGGCTCATCATCACCCATAAACATTTTCAACTTTTCGTCAAAATCTTCATCAACTGTAGTATCTCCATAATGAATTACTTCATTTGGATTATATGGATTTTGTTCATCATGTGCTTTTACTCGTGTAATATTTCCTGATTTTGTTGTATATTGTTCTGCACTTTTTTCATTATCACGTACCGCTTTTGCCAATTCAGGATTAACATAATAAGCCAAATAATCTAATTTCATTTTATCATTTTTTTCTTTTTCTAATTCTTCTTGACTTATATTTTCATATAACCACATGAGTTGGTGGTCATTTAAATGCATGAACTCCTTATCAGTAGGTAGTTTTTTAAAATACGACATTATTTTAAATTTAATTTTACTGTAAGGATTTTGTGCAATTTTTTTAACAAAATTAATATCCGAAGTTGCCTCTACCTGAATTTTATCTAATTTTTGATATTCGTTATACAAAGTTTCAATAACTTTAGGTGGTAACTTTTCAATAATTTGTTCTTTCATATTTTCAGTTGGCTCTATATGGTTAATACTAACTAATGCCATTTGCAACATTGTTTTCTTTAAAACCGCCCAACTAGTAGCGTCATCATCATCAACCATAGCTATTGACCATAATTGTTTATGTTCTTCCGAATCTAATGTACGAAATTCCCATTCTTTATTAAATTTTTTGAAAGTTTTTGTTCCATATCCTTTAAAGATAATATCCTGTATAATTAGTTCTTTTTCACGTTCTTCTTCTATCTTTTTATCATCTGCCATAATATTAAAACTCCCATCCATTTTCGTACATTTTTAATCTACTAATAAAATAGATTTTTCATACCCCTTCATTACTTACAATAAAAAAGACTATGAATTATTCATAGTCTTTATTCAATATCCATTTCTAATACTTGATAATATCCATTTTCATTAATTTCTTTTGGCTTATCCCAATCACATGGGGGTATTTTGTTTTCATCATTAATATCCCATTTTAATTCATATGCAGGAACAAAACCATCAGAATCTATTTCATCACCAATTTTAATACCTATTCCTTTGTAATATTCTTGTTTATTATGTCCTTTGTATATTGAATCGTAATAAGGTACTTCATTGACGATAATATATTCTCCATCTTTAGTTTTTATATCTCCATAATCTTCTTTTAATTTATCATATGTTAATATATTTTCTCCCATATATATCACCTTATATAAATAGGAGTAGAATATTATCTACTCCTATTTTTATAATTTAATTATTCATCTTCATCTTCATCTTCGTCACTATAATCAATGCCTAGTGTAGATAAAACATCTTCATCTTCAAACCAAAGATAATCATTAATGGAAGTTAAATCAGAACCATCAAATTGTTCTGCTAAAAGTTCCATAAGTTCTTCTTCTTTATCTTCATCTTCTACAATTTTAAGTGTATCTAATGCACCACCCCAACAAGCATCCATCAAATCATTAAAATTCATTTCTGTTGTAACATTAACTGTTGCCATATATTAATCATCCTTTTATATACAAAATTTAATAAATTTATTTTTCATTAACAATATATATATTTATTTACAAATTATTCAATGAATTATAAATTTTTTTAGCTATATTTTTTGCTATTGGTTGGAAAATCGTCCTACCTGCTCTTTCATACAAGGCAGAATTTGATAATCCTGTATTAATCAATTTATCTATATCACTATCGTTCATACCTTGTAAACGAAAACATTCTCTAGGAGTAAGTTTTCTTAATTTATTATCTGTTATAACCATCGGTACATTATTACCACCTGTACCCATAGAAGCAGTTAAAGTTGGTACATATCCTTTAGTAATTCTAAATCTTTTTCTTCTATATTGGTAGACTTTAATGTTTCTATCATATGCGAAACTCTTTGTTTCGATAGGAAAAATTTCTTTTGTGGGTTTTTCTCTAAAATGTCCGACAATGAATACCCTTTCTCTGATGATTGGGTAGCCTGTATCTTTCGCGTTTGGACAAAACCATTCGACATCATACCCCAATTCATCCAACTTCCGCAATATTGATTTAAAGGAATTTCCTTCATCGTGATTTAACAATCCTTTCACATTTTCAAACCAAAACATAGTTGGCTTTTTAATTTCTAATATTTTAGCCAATTCCCAAAACATTTGTGCTCTAGGGTCTTGCGAAGCAAAACCCATTCTATCCCCTGCCATAGAAAATTTACAGCAAGGAAACCCGCCACACAATAAATCTATATCGGGAATATCGTAATAATTATATTTACGAATATCTTCCGTATAAGGTAATTCTCCATGTAATGCTTGATAACAAATTTGTGCATTTTTATCATAATCAGAACTAAATACACATTCTGATGGAACAGAATTTAAAGCTAAACGAAAACCACCTATTCCACAAAACATATCTGCATATCTTATCTTCAAAATTTTTACCTCATTTCAAAGCCACAATTCCTTCAAAATTTAAACATTTCCAAAATGTTTCCATTTTAGTAAATCCTGCCTGTTTTAACAAGTCTCTATTCCAATTAGAAGTAACAGGAACTAAAACACCTTCTAAAGATTTTTTCTTCCTATTAATAGCATCGTAACTATAACCATTATCCGATTTTATATCATAATACGATTTAACCAACATATTATTAATTACATTATCAGAACCTAATATTTTTTCAACAAAAATAAAAACACCATTTTTATTCAAATGATTATAAATATCTGATAAAATAGATTGTCTATATTCAATTGGCGTAAATTGAATGGTTAAAACGGATGTAATTATATCAAACCCTTCTACACCAATTTTGCCACACAAAGAATTTAAACCTGTTAAAACATTAAACTGTTCAATTACAACATTATTATTTTTTACAAAACGTTCTCTAGCTTGTTGTAACATTGGTTCACTTATATCAATTCCATAACATTTCATATCATTACAAAAATCATCAATATTAATACCATTAGAACAGCCAATATCTAACAAAGTATGTTTATTAGACACAGAATTATTAATAATTAATTTTTCTAATTTACGCATATTTTGATAATCAGGAATGGAACGTTCTAACATATTATCAAAACATTTTGCTACTTCTTCATTAAATTTCCATTTTCCTTTTGGTTGAACAAAATCTATAACTTTTTCCACAATATAAAATCCTTTCAATCACTTTCAGATTCTATAATTTTTATTCTTTCAACAACCATACTACTTGATATTCTATACTTTATTATTATATCAGATAATTTAGTAATTGGTTTAATTGCTTTTCGTGGAATCAAATACATAATTGCAAAATGTGAAACAATATTTTCTAATTCAAAATTTCTTGTATTATATGGAATATCTAACAATATATTTCCTAACATCCTTATTATATCAAATATTTCTTGGTATTTATTTATTCCATTACATATATACAACGTATATCCATTATCGTTTTTAATAATACATTTATCATATAAAAAATCAATATCATTTTTATATTCAATTGTAATATTATAAAATCTTAACAACTTATAATATTCTATACTAGGGATTTCTATGTTAAATTTATTATATAAATTTTGCACCAAATTTTCTAGGTCTTGCAAAACATCTTTTTTCATAATTCCGAAGCGCACCCCCACTGACTGTACCCACAGGCAAGCCTGTGGGGTTCGTTCTTTCAAGTTTAGCCCATATCCTTACATCATTTTCAGACTTTGGGAGTATGGGTATAAGTCTGTTTGAGAGCGAACATCATTTATTACCGAGCATCCCGTTGGACACATCTCTCAAGGTCACTTATGTTTCCTTGGTATGGCAAATTTCTGTCATAAGACAAGGAGGCGAGCAGTCAGTCCCCCTATATTAAAATTTGTTTACGCTATCTTAATACCGCTATTCAAAATCTTTATCTTATTTGTCTTAATCCATGTGATTAAGGCTTTTTCTTTGGCTAAGTGTTTTTTAAACTCATTGTGACATTTCTCCTTATCAATACCTTGCGTTGTGAAATCAAAACAATATAGCAAAAATGAGGAATACCAATCCCTCTGAACTTTTGTACCATCTGTGAGATTATACATTCTCTGGGACAGTTTTTTCTTTATGTATTCATCAGCGATGTGGTCATACTGGGAAGCTCGATAATTATATGGAACTTCAATATAAGCACCACCAGTAGAATTAAACTTAGCTTCTACAGTAGACTGAAATCCTCCTGGACAACGGTTTTTGATGGACTTGCCGAACCGTTTCTTGCGGTTGATTTTGCCTGTCTTTTTACTAACAGTAGTTTCTTTAGCTCGTTTCATAAGTTTTGAGGCATTCTTTGGCTCAGTAACAAATATATCTCCTAAACTACGGAGATAGTTTGCGTCTTCATTGATTGCCAAATGCCTGTTAATGGCGTTCTTTCGGCAAAGTTCGGCGTGTTTATACCGAAGCACCTTATAGTGCTTGGAATAAACCCACTTCTTCTTTCCTTTCTTAATCGTTCCGTTCTCGTTATAATTTTGTGGGTTTGTTGCCCGTCTTGACCTATCCATTGCCCGATAATATAGCCGTTCCAAACGCTCGGATTTCTGGATACTGTTACCATGCTCGGAAAGATTCTTCAAACCAACCTCAGTATCGGACGTATAAGCAAAGGTTTGTGTACCAATATCAGAACCAACTATACCTTTGCCGTAGTGATGACGATGATTGCCATATCTATCGTACTTTCTGACAGCTTTGCCCTCAATCGTTAAATGCAGATATAATCTATACCTACCTCTGATTTTCTTAGGAACAAGCGTTGCATAGCAGGGGCGATATGTGTCAATACAAATACCTTCACAAAGGAATGTGTTGACCGCTTTTTCATCAATAGCGGAAACATTCGCCAGATAATGCAAAACAGCATGGATTTCGTCTTTTTGAAATCTATCACGGACATTTAAGCCAAACTTAATGCCTTGAAATTTGAAAGTCAGACCACTTTCTTCCACGGACATCGGAATGCCACGATTGGTTTGCTTTGCCCTGATACAAGGCAAATTATCATACTTGGCAAAATGTATGGTTGCTCCATTACCATACAGACATTTTTCGATACCACGCCAAACGTCCTCGGCTTTAGTCAGAGCAAAGATTGAGTCTACGTCATATTTTTTTCGGATATAAGTCATGGAGTTTCTACAAAAATCCCATGTAACATTGTATATTTGTTGCATTTCGTTGAGTTGTTGGGCTAACATTTTTCTTTTGTTCTTATGCTTAGTTTTTCCATACAAAGTCAATAATTTGCGATACCGTTTCGTCTGAATAAGTTGTTCATACTGTTTTCGCATAAGTCCAATAAGTTCATTTCCCGCCTTGCGGATTTTGTTAGCATAAGCCACAACATTAAGAACATCACAATAAGGCATATCAGTTTCAACGACCAAAATATGCCTGTTAGAAGCCTTATGATATTTTTTAAGAGCTTGTTGAAATTCCTTCTCTGTCATGACTTTTCTGTTCCTCAATATACTTAATTACAGTGGACTCGCTAATATGTCCTACGGTAGAGATAAAATAGCCTCGTGACCACAATACCCCACAACGGGCATAAAATTGTTTTAGTAAGGGGAATGCTTTGAACATTTCTATGGTACTAAGACTTTTTAAGGTACGCACAATGTCGCACGGGGCAACAGTTTGTGGTGCATCAATAAAGATATGGATATGGTCTGGCATGACTTCCAGTGCCTTGATGACATAGCTGTATCTATCGCAAATACCGTGGAGAATTTGTTTCAATGTGTCCTCGACATTCCCGTTTAAAACAGAAAACCGAAACTTGGGACACCAGATGATATGATATTGAACAAGATATTTGCAATGAGACGCACTATGATATTGGTCATCATACATGACTTGGTTCTCCCAACTGGTATTTTTCTTTAATTCCACACCTCATAAGGTCAAGAAAAGTAATGGTTTTTCCCTTCCTCCACAGAATATATCCTTGCAAGGCTTTCAAGCTCTGTCTTCCATACAATCGGAATAGAAATATTGATTTGGACGTTATCGCTCTTTGGTCTAGCCATTTAAACAGACTCCTTTCTTGATATTTTTATTATACATAGATTATATATTATGTCTATGCTTTTGTCAAGGAAAAAGAAAGGTGGCTTTCATCCCACGGGCAAGACCCGTGGGTTTTCGCCACCGTTTTATAACAATTTTCTTTTGTGAAATTGTCAAATTCATTTTTCCTACAAAAAATCGAATTTTTTGGCTTGTTCCCAACATCATTTAAAAATGTTTCAAAACTACTTTCCCATTGTTTACATATAGAAATTCCTTTTTCACCATAGTATTTGTATTTAGGATTATTTTTATTATTACACCATTGTTTTATATTATTCCACACGGTATATTCTTCTTTATTTATTGATGTAATTCCGATTCGATTAATCTTACATCCACAAGAAGTGGTATGATTTGTTGTTAAACTATTTCCTAATTTATCACAATAGTTTCCACAATCGCACCTACATAACCATCTTATTTTCCCTTTTTTATTTGTTAATCTTGCAACAACTGTGAGTGCTCCAAATTTTTGTCCAATTAAATTGTTAAAATTTTTTCTTGTCGAAATTGATATAATTTCATTTTTATAATCATCATATGATAATAGTTCTTTTGTTATTTTATTTATTTTTTTCTTTTTTTTAAAAATATCTTCAACGGAAAAATTCTTATTATATCTATAACTTAATGTACCTACTGGTATTCCTGTAATTTCGCTCCATTCAGAAAGATTATGCGTTTCTGAACGATAAGTTATCAGAACATCATAATTATTTGATTTCTCTTTTTTGTTCTTTTTAATAATTTTTTCTATACTCCATCCTAAAGATAACCTTTCATAGATACATTTTGATGATATATATATAATTTTACTTAATTCATTAACCGTATATTCTTTATCCTTATATTTAATTACAATGTTTCTTGTTGTGTTTTGATTTTGTTCTTTTATTGTAGCCCATCTACAATTTTCTTTACAATAATTTCCATTTACATCAATTCTATCTATGGTAGTATTTTTTCTCCATATTTTTTAATATGTTGCAAATAAGAATCATACATATCATTTTTAAATTCTTCAAAACTATTCCATTCTACTTTAATTCCTCTACCACCATAATTTTTATATCGTTTATTATTTGGATTATAGCAACGACTTTTCATTCCATAAAATTTTTTATAAAATTTTGTTTTAGACATACCGTGCAATTTTTCTTTTTTTGATATTTTCTCATATTTTTTACAACCACAAGATGTTGTATTTCCATATTTTAAATCATACGCATATCGTTCTACATACTTTCCACAGGAACATCTGCATAACCATCTTGTTCTACCATATCTATCTTCTGCACGTTTTATAACCGTCAAATCTCCAAAAACTTGATTTGTTAAATCTACAAATTTAGACATACTTATCACCAAAATATTATATAAAAAAGAGGAACATTTCATTGTTCCTCTTTATCATCATACATCTAAATAATCTTTCTCAGGAATATCCATCCAATGACATATCATTCTTAATCCTAAATCACTATTTAAACAATCAAGAATTTCATCAAATGTCTCTTCATCAAAAATATCCATAAATTGGTCTTCTAATCCTAAATCTTCAACTTTCCGTAAAAATTTTCTTGCTCTATCATTTGCACAATATTCTATATCAGCAAAATCTACATCAAGTACACATTTAATTGTTTTCATATTTATCCGTCCTTTTTTATTTTTCTATTTGTAAAATAAAACATAAGAAAAGAAATATCATAGTGATATTTCTTTTCCTGTATATTAATAAACATCTGCATACATAATAGAAGCTGATTCAGCAACAGTAATGTTTGATACTGTATAGCTCTTTGAATAAGAAGATAACCAACAATCAATGTATGTTTCAACATAGAATTCATCATCAGAACCATTACGTCTAGTTTTTGTTTGAATTTCCAAAGGAACTTTTTGGTCTTTCAACGTCTTAAATACTCTACGTGTATTAACATGATAGCTATCTGCACCATCATCATTTTCAAGCGTTGGAGCATCCCAATTATTAGATGTACCATCTTTTTCTTTATAGACTTTACTACCAACTTCGTTAAATGCACGACCATTAGTTGTTAAACCAATAGCGTTCCAAATAGAAGATTCATACAATGCAATACGGTTGACTTGTAATGTACCTCCACGGTAATTCGTTGGAACTGCCTGTACAACACCTTCCCAACCGATAGCTTGTAATTTATTAACCTGTCTTTGTTCACTAACATTAAAACTTTGTATCATTCCTACAATATATCCATTTGCATAAACAAATATATTCGTAGAAGTTGTAATCAACGAGTTATCATTAGATGAAGTCGGTTGCATTGTATTATTTGCAACACGAATATCATTTCTAGTAGCACGATGGGTATTTGTAGAAGTGTTTTGACCAAAGTTATTAAAATGTTTACTTGCATCATAAGCCATATTCTACTTCACCCCTTAATCTTTTGCCGTAACATAATCAGAATACACATCTGAATACTGTATTGTAGCCGTTTCTGCTACTGTTATTTGACCTGCACTAATAGCTTTTGAATAAGCTGATAACCAACAATCTACATATGTTTCTACATAGTATGCTTTTGTTTCCATATCAGGCATTTTAGTTTTAACTTGAATTTCAAGTGGTACACGTTGTTCTTTTAAATTTTTAAAAGGATTACCTAACGTATTTCCTGTACCGCCTTGGGCTACTGCGTTACCAGGGATTTGTTCAGAATATGTAGCAAAATGTCCTGTTTTTGTCATACCTAAAGCATTAAACAAATTACCATTGAAAAGAGCAATACGGTTAATAGAAATCTGACCACCATTCGTATTACCTGGTGCCATTTGAACGACACCTTCTGTTCCTAATTCTTGAATAGGGGTAATTGTACGAGATTCAGAAGGGGAGAAGGATTGAATAAATCCAACCCTCTGATTATTACAATAAATTTCAATGTTTGTAGATGTAATAGGTAATGATGCACTATTATCTAAAATGCCTACCATACCTGTAGCACGTTGGGTATTTAGCCATTTATTAGTATCAGATGTGTACGCTGACTGCGTACCATTGACTAATGCCATGAAAAATCACCTACCAATTTATTAAACCTTAATTAAATTAATTACGAACCTGTTGAAGAAAATCCAAAGGAGATTGTAATATAATTCAATGGATATACTGCTTCGATTTCAAATTTAACAAGAATTTCGCGTGGGTCATCAGGTGAATCTGAAACAGAAGGACCAGTATAACCTAAGATGATTTCTTGGCTTACAAACTGACTAAGAATACTATTAATAGAATACTGAACATTACTCTTAGCAGAAGGAAGGTTTTTAATACCAACATATAATTCATCACAAGTCTTACGAACCTGTGCAATTACATAGTCCTTAATCTGAATAAGTGTAATTTCTGTTGTATTTACTTCATCATCACAAGTTGTAATACCATGACGTACAACAAGAGCATTACTCTTTTCATGAACTACTGTACAACCGCTTTCAGCAAGAGCATTTTTCTCTGTTTCTGTATATGTATCAAGCAATTCTTTAAAACCGCAACCAATCTTCTTACGTGTTAATGGTTCTGCTACATCATGTGTAAAACCAACTGTAGCTACACCCAAAGCAAGATAGCAACCAGGTAATGTACGAGTATTAATACGACCTGTATTAACATTCTTTACATCATAAGCAACACGACCTGGGACAACATAGACAACACGTTCATCGTTATATGCTTCTGCCTGTTGTTTCATACCCAAGGTCTTATCCGCTGCAGTAGCATTTTTATTAATCTTCTGTCCTGCATAAGCAGAAAGATAAACCATACGTTCATGTCTACCTTGTTCACTTGACATTGCATCAACGTGAGCCTGTGCATGAGCACCAACTACTGTTGATGTAGTTAAAGGAACTATAGCATTAACATTTTCTGTTCCTGCTACATCTTTTTGTAACTTATCAATAGCTTTATTCATTTCATAATCTGAATCGTTCTTTGCTTGTACACAACAAATCGTTGTTACGCCCGCACGGAAAGCTAATTCAGCACCTAATGTTAATGAATTTGTTACAATAGAAGAAGCCGTAACATCATAGTTACCATATTCTTGGACAACATCATCATAGGTATAAAAGATTTTTGGTTCATAATCTTCTTCCGATTTCTTATATTTATAAGAAACATAATAAACATTATTTTCAGCAATTGCTTTACCAAAGACTGCTTTCTTTGTAATTATGCGTACACAATCTCCTGTTGTAATAACAGAAGAGTCAAAATCAGGAAGAATAAATGTAATACCAGGGATTACATTAAGATATTCACTAACTGCACCAACTGCACCTTCATATAATGCAGGGGAAATTTCTGTACCAGTTTCATCTTCTTGATAAATCTTGATTTCTTTTGTTAATGGGTCTGTAACCTGTACAACAAACTGACCACTAACAACTTCATCGGAATCAACAATCATGAAATATTCATATTTGGATTCATCATCAACCTTATCCTTATTTAATGGAAGGAAAGATTCACGAAGTTTCTGACTGTATTGTGTAATTGTTTCATCGAAAACAATCTGTGGTTCAATTTCTGTTTTTGGTGCTTGTGTTTTAATTACTACACTATCACCAACATGAGTAATAGAATTACCATCTGCATCAGGTACAAACAAATCTTTAATCTGAATTTTAAGACCTGGGATTGCAGCTGTATTAAATTCTTCACTTACTCCCCATTCGCCCATAATTTTCTTGGTAGCATTATCTGTTACACGATAGCAACCGCAATTAACATGAGCGGAATCGGCATGGTCAAAAGCATCTTCCAAATATGTAATTTCAAGTGTATATGAACCATCAACAATCTGATATTGTAAATCATCATTTGGAACAATTGTAATTTGTCCTTTTAATTGTAAAGAACGTTCATTTGCTTGTGAAATTACTTTGTATTCTGCATCTTGAATAGTATTCCATGCAATTTTATTACCATCTTTTAACATAAAGGCTTCATTAGCACCTTCATTGTAAACTGTAGAACCTTTTACAATAGCACCATTACTTAAAGCCTTATCTGTAACGGAAATAATTTCAAAAACATTTTTGTATTTTAATGAATCATATGCTTGGGAATCGCTTTTCTTAATGGCTTCATTATATACTTCAAAATAATTTGCACCCGTGCCAATTAAACCTAGAACACGAGTTGCACCAACATTATTTACTGTGCTTGCGGATTTTACAAATCGCGCATATGCACCAGGCACTCTATATGGCATATTGTTATACCTCCAATTTCATTTATTTATAATGGATTATTAGTTTCTCCATTATCTTGTATGGTTTTATCTACCCTTGCGGAATCATAAAGTGTTGATAACTTTTCTCCATTTGCATTTTCTAATTCCATTTGCATTTGAATATTGAACTCGTTCGGGTCAAGCAAATCAACATCTTCTATCCAAGTAGACCACGTATTAAATCTCAACTGTGATATATAAATTTTATCAGAATTGTATTCTATCGTTGTCTCACCTGCATAAGAAGCATCTTTTATGATAATACCTTGATTTTGAATGTATCTACGCAAAGAAAATCTTAAAGCCTTTGCAACTAAATCTGTAAAGACTTCTCTATCAAGAGGATTTCTACAACCAATATCTACTGTTATTGAAAATTCATAAACACCTACATATCGATATGCTATAATCGCTCCTGTTCGTGGGTCAATAACCTCTCTACCCATATCTCCTAATCCTGTTGTAACCATATTACCTGAACCTGCACTTAAAATAACTGTAGGAAATTCACGTAATTCTTCTGGTTCAGAATCATAAAAAACTGCATGAGTAAAATGGTCATCTGATATTTGACGAGGTAATTTATTACGATAATTTTTTGGATTATTAAAATATAATCTCAAAAATGTAATAAAAACGTCTTTTGTATGCTTAATAGCATCTTCCATTAACATTCCAGAAACACCCCAAATCTAAGTCTGTTCCTAACAATTAAATATTTATTATCATTATCTTTATTTTTTGTTTCATTATCATTAAAATTCCCTAGAATCTAATAAAGGTAATAAGAAAAATAACACAAATACAAAAGTCTACTATAAAATTATAGTAGACTTTTTATTATAATCTAGGATATAAAGTTGTACGTTTCATATCATATATTGGGTCATTTGGGTCATATGGCTTTAGATTTAGTTCTTGATGAAATAAATAACCTCCCGCCTGGTTTATCATAGAATTAATTACCTGATAAATAGTTCCTGTTGGAGAAATTAGCACGTCACGATTTTGTATTTGAGTATCTGAAATTGTCCATGCTCCACATGGTTTATTGTATACCATCATTTGATTAGGAGTTACATCCATAGACGCTTGTGCTGGTTTTAATCGCACATACAATTGAAATGCAGGGTCATATCCACCAACATAACCTGTACCATAACAAACAGGACAATCTAACGTACCTGCTCTACCTCTAATTGGGTCATAGCATTGTGGACAACGTTCACCATCTTTTTTCCTAGTATATAAGTCAAACAACATACCTGTATTTTTCAATATCCACAAACTACGTTCATTCATTTTTAAAAACCATCTATCTGTATTATGAACTTGAAAACATACAGGTTGTGATAATTTTCCTTCTATATATTCTCCATCTGTTTCATATACTGTAGATACTTTATACCAATTTTGAACTTGTGGATTTTTAGAAACACCAAAATCTTCAAAACGATTTGTTTCTAACGGTTTATTATTTTGTTTATAAAAAATACCATTTTGTGTAAATCCTTTATATACATTATAACATACTTTTTTTATATTCTTACCATTATGCGAACTAGGATTTTTTATTTCGTTCCACGTAATAACAGAACAACTATTATCTCTAGGATATGAAATATCTATATGCACAGGTGGATTTAAATCTTTTTGAAAAACTTCAATATTCATGTAAAATCACCACAAAATTTATTAAATCATAAATATATCATTTGTTTTTTACTAAACAAATTTGAATTAGAAATTAATTGTTCACCAAATCCATGTGTATCATCTATTTCAATATCATTCATTTTTACAGGAGAATCTTTTGCCCTTATTTTTACTTTATATTTACCATTTTTTATTGCAAAAGAATATTTACCATCATTATCTGTTTTACGATATACACATAATCCATTATTATCTAAAATAATTATTTCTGCATTTTCTATTGGAGTGTTTTTATTATCTACCAATTGACCATAAATCATTTTATAGTCCGTACCACAAAATTTTACCATATCCTTATATTTATCTAAAATCATTCCATTAACAGTAAAATAATATTCATATTTCAATTTACTAGAAATATTAATATTATGTTTGGTAATCTTTTGATTATTAATAAAAATATCTATATTGTATACGCCTGATGGAATATATGCCTTATATCTCCCACCATCATCTGTATAACAAATATCCGTTATAACATTCCCAAACGAACTATTAATTTCATTCATTTTAATAAATTCAACTTTTGTATGTATATAACTTTTATTTTTATTCTGTAGAATGCCACTTACAGGAACAATTTTATAACGAATCAAATCTAAATTCGATGGATTATTTATTGTTTGATTATTTGTATGCAAAATAAGATTTGTGGATATTTCATCTGTTATATCGAAAAAACAATTCCAACTATGTGATGATTGTCTACCAATTACATCAAAGCTACATTGAAAATTTACTTTTTTACTTCTCATAGACAAAGCATCACCTCTTATAATAAGACTATATTTTTATTTTGTATTAACTCATTTCCATCAAATTTTTGAGCTACCAAAACAATACTATAAGTATCAATTCGTAACGTATAAGTATAATTATATTTATTATCTTCTGTATTTACCCCTAAACAAAATACAGTATTATTATTTCCATCCATTAATCCATGAGTATTTTCTTTATACTGAAAATACTTTAATACATTTTGATTTAACTTTAAATCATATACAGTATGATTTAAAAAAAATGTTAAATTTTTATTAATACCACAGTAAATATTATCGTCTGTAAAATAAGCAGTTTTTATTTCTTTTGGGTCATTAATAAAAATATTATTATTTTCTTTTAATAACAAACCATTATTTGTTATTATTTCCCAATGCATATTATTCATAATTATACAAAAAATCTAATGTAAAGAAATATTTATACTTCTTTACCATAGAATTTTCCTTTAACTTTATTTTTGTTTGAATTGTAGCATGGTCTGATACACCTAGAATTGCTCCATATTCATCAGAAGCATTTCCTTGAATATCTTTTAACTCTCTATGAGACATATCTACTGGTTGAAATTCAGATTTCATATCATACGTAGTACAACGTGCATATAAAAATGGATTCAAATCTCTACTTTCAGGAGGAATAGTAATACGTAACCTGCAATTGTTTGCATTTTGACAAATCATTTGTGGCGTACCACCATCCCATGCAGGTTCATTATTCCAAATATCAAATTCAACAATAAATTCAGATTCTCCACCTGTTAAACCATTACATTTACCATAATAAATTTTTTTATTCTGAGCGGTACTAGCTAATCCTAATACTTGTTCACCTGTAGCATTATCAACTACTCTAGTATAATAAGTCATTCTAGGATAAATCATTTGTTATACCACCTCATTGAACCACATATACAACATCATCAAATATTTTATATGCAGTACCACAATTTTTACATACCAAATATCCTTCTTTTTCTGTCAAAGGAGAATATTTACATTCCGGACAACGATAATTTTTTACATCAGCAGAATCTAATTCTTTTAAAGGTATCATATCTTCCCCATCTAGCGGATTAATTTCTACATCAATGTATTCCAAATCTCCATTTGTAATAGCAACTAAGCGTTTCATTTAAACACCTCGTTATTATTCTTCTTCTATTTCTTTGTTTTCTTCAAGAATTTCACTTAATTCAGGAGGATAATCTGTACTATCTCCATATTCAATTACATCATCTGACAAAGTATCAATATCAATATATCCTTTTATATAATCTTCGTCACATGAACGCAAATTACCATATCCATCAATTAATACAAAATCATCTGAAAAATTAAAATCAGAAAAACAACCAAGTCTAAAACATTCTTCTTTATCCTTAGTCTCTAAAAATTCGTCTAATTCATCCATTGGAAAAAAATCTATATATTGAAATACATATGAATTACATGCATCTGATACAGACATTAATTCATATACACCCATATCATTTAAACAATTCATTACATCATCTTTTAAACTAGCAATAACTTTACGATTTTTCATAATATAATCATTCCTTTACTATTTTTTAGCATCTAATAAAAATATAAAAATTTACACATCTATTATTTGATTATTCTGCATAAACCCATCACAATCTACAACTAATTTATATTTCCCATGATTTAAATTTAATTCAAATTGTCCTTCTAAAGTAGTTGTATCTTGACATTCTAATTCATACATATCTTTTTCTATATTATATTTATATGCTTTAACGATAGCATTTTCAATTCCATTACCATGAGCATCTAATATAAAATCAATTAATTTTTCTGTACCATGACCATTATCAACTTTAGTTTCTGTAATTTGTGTATTATTAATTTTAATTTCCTCTATTGATTTTGAACCATCATTATACACATTCATTTGAAATTTTTTCTTTACACCTGATGGCAGTTGTATCTGCATAATATATGAACCATTATCTAAAAACGCTTTCCACTTACCTTTTTGATTTGTTTTTGTTTCTATAAGCGGATGTTCCAAATCATTTGTATCATATATCACAATATTTATACCTGATACACCCATTTTGTTTTTTGCAGTAAATTCATCTTCAATTTTAAACAATCCATTACCTAAACTTACATCAGATAACTTTTCTATACCTATATTATTAAATTGAATTTCTTCTTTTGAATCTCCAATTTGTGCTCTAATAGAACGAGTTTCATAACCATCTAGCGCGAATTTAAATTCATAATCACTAGGGAAAATTTTTGCTTCCCATTTACCATCTTCATCTGTTGTTGTTTGATATACTATATTATTATTCTCTAAATCTATAATTTGCACTTTTACATCTTTTATAATTCTATTACTATTTATATCATTTACATATCCATATAAATAAACTGTATTATTATCATCTATATTTTTTGGCACAATATTAAAAGAATCTAATGAATTTAATTTTTCTCCATTATATTCTCCTTGATAAACAATTACATATTTCCCATAATTTTCACATACATTTGTATCAAAATTATATATATAACCATTATCAAACTGTTCCATTGCTTGCCAAGGTAAATCTTCATATACTTTGTCTTTATATTCATGTAATATTCTAACTTTTGGATTTTTTACATTAACAATATTATTATCTTTCTTAAATTCATAATATAATGTTTTTGTATCTCCTTTATATAAATCCATTGTATCACCACCATTCATACTCTATAAATAAAATAAAGCGTAATTAGTGTTATATACTAATTACGCTTTTATTATAAATTAAATTTTATCAAAACTTAAAGTTAAGACCTGTTTCCTTCATCTTTGCTTCAACCTGCTTGCAAATTGAATGTGTGGAAGAAACACGATGTTTTGGAAAATGCTTCTTTGCAACATTACGAATAGCAGAATGGCAAGCGTCAAGAGTTTCCTCTGTTGCGTCAACCGTAGCCTTTGTAATCTTTTCAATAGCTTCTTTGCACTCATCTGGTGTAATATCGCTCTTTGCAGTCTTAATACGAGCTTGCTTAGAAACTCTCTTATCAAAACGGGAAGAAATACCTTCTTGAAGAAGGTTCTTCTGTAAACGTGTAAGTGAAGCACTTACATACTTCGCAGGAAAATACTGCTTAACAAGTGTCTCTGCGTCAAGAAGAATCTTCTCCATACGAGCATCAAGTTTCTTTGCAAAACGGTCTGCAAGAATACTTGTCTGCTTTGCAATCTTCTTACGCTCTGCAATAGCTTCCTTCATAGCAATCTTCTTATTATCAACTTTCTTAGCAACAGTCTTACGTTGCTCTGCACGTTTCTTATCCATAGCATGTTTCTTAATAATTCTACGCATTTGTTCCTTTGTCATTATACAATAATCTCCTTTTATAATCAATGCTTTAACATAGCCATAAGAATTGGGTTCTTACGTTTCTTAGCAACCTTCTTGCTTGCAGCAACAGGTTTCTTATCTTCTGTGTCCGTATCTTCTTCTACAGGAGCTTCATCTTCAGAATGAACTTCATCTACATCTTCTGTATCTTCAGAAACTTCTTTTTCATCAAAAGGTTCTTCGTCTACATCATCAAATGTAAAATCATCTTCTGGTTCATCATCAACAGGCATTTTGTCCTCTACAGGAGTTTCTTCTGTATCTTCTTCAACAACAGGGACATCTTCATCAGAAGGAACTTCATCTGTTACTTCTGCATCAGGTACAAGTTCCTCTGTTTCAACAGGAGCACTTTCTTCCATAAGAACAGGATTCTGATAACGTGCTTGTGGTGTTGTATCATGGTCTACAGTATCTTCCTTAGCGATTTGTTCTTCTGTCTTACGAGCAGCTTCTTCAAAATCAGAAATTTCTGATGTTTCACGAACATTATAATCATAAACTGCACCTGGGTCTGTATAAGCGCGTGTTTCAGGGCTTGTAAGTGGCTTTGTATCAATACCTGCAACCTTCTTCATAACGATACCTTCGCCTTTGGCATCTTTATAAGAAGCGTTTACTACCTTCCACTTAACATTCTGATATTTAACTGTATTACCGTTAACTGCCTTTGGAAGCATTGACTTAGCAATAATAATCATATCAGCACTGGCAATACTTTTCTTCGCAACCTTCTTACTAGCAACTGTTGTCTTTTGTTTAGTTGCACTCTTTTTACGAGATTCAGCAAAATCTTCTAACCATGAGATTTTCTTCATTTATATACACATCCTTAAATTTGCAAATTTAAAAATATTTGTTATTATTTTGAACTTTTACGAGTTGTTGTTTTTTTTGTCGTAGAAGTTGTTTTTTTAGTTGATGCTTTATTTGTTTTCGTTGTACTTTTAGCACCTGTTTTAGAAGCACCATCAGCAACAACAACATCTGATTTTACATCAGATTTAGTTTCTTTTGAAGAAGTACTTGACGCACCTGTAGCATCTACCACATCATCGTCTTTTTCTCCATTTTTTTCTTCAACCAAAGTCTTTTTATTTTCCTTTAGCTTATCAGCAGAAGAAGTCTTTGAAGCATTTGTTGCATTAATTACAGTAGTTTCTTCTTCTACATTCTTTGTTTTTACAGGAACTTCTTTAACATCAGAAGAAACCTTCTTTTCAGCAACTTTTTTAGCTTGCTTTTCGTTCCCAACCTTTGTTGCCGTAAGATATTCGCCTAGAAAAACTTTTATATCTGTTGAATTTTCAAATTCTTCATCGGAAAATGTTTTTACAGTTTTAATAGGAGTGAACTCAAAGTTAAGGTCTTTGACATATATATTATAGTTGCCATTTAAAGTAACCTTATACAAAGAACATCATCCTTTTCTTTTTATAATTAAAATTCCTATCTAAAGAGAAAATATAAATTAAATGATAAAATATAACTCAATTACAACGAATATTCATATACCTCTATACCTTTATCGTTTGCCATTTGAAATTCTTTTATTGATTGTTTCCCTCCACCTATTTTATATAAAATATCTAGCCGATTAATAAATTCTTCACTTTCATCACCAAAATTTTCTCCATATGAATATATTTCATCACATGGATATAATTCATATTGATAACCTTCTTTTGCCATCACACCAACTAGCGTAAACCATTTCCCATATTTAATGTTTTCATTGTTAGCAATTTCATATACAATAGCAGGAATACCTAAATTAGTAGCACCTGTAATAATATTAATTTTTGTATTTAAATTATCATCTGTACAATATTTCCTTTCGATAATTTGGAAAATATCATATATAATTTGTTTTGCTATTTTTTTATCAAATTTAGTATCACTATAACCAATAAATCCAATATTAATTTCTTTATCCATATATTTTCACTACTTTCTATAAAACATTTTTCTGTTTATATTATAAAAAATACTCCATAGTTTTATACTATGGAGTGTTTTTTATTCGCCATTATAATATTTATAAATTTTCAAATTCTTAATAGTGTAATCCAAATTATCTAATTTATCAGATATATTTTCACAAGATGTTTTTAAATCTTCTATATCATTTGTATTGTTATTTGACATAATCATACTATCCCCTGTGTTACGCAGAATAACTTGCTGATTATGTTCTAATTTATCAATACGATTAGATAATTTTTCTCCTTGTTGCTTGATTTCATCAATTTGTCTCATCAAAGTAATGATTCCTTCTAAAATTGAATCAATTTTAGCACCATTATTATTTGAATAACTGTCAAACTTTGTATCCATCTTACATCAACTCTGTCGTTGTATAAGAAACATTATATTCACCCTTGGAAGTGAACTTAACCGTTGCCTTTTTCCCTGCACCATCATCAACTGTAATTTTTACAAGACCATGTGATACAAGAAAATTGAGTAGGTCGCCTTTTGCAAATTTTTCCCATTGAAGATTATCCATTACTGCCGTTGTTGAATCTACTGCCTGTTCATTTGTTTTTAGTTCATCTGACATAATAAATACCTCTTTCAAAAAAACAATTTAAACATTTATATTTATATTATACATATACAATTAAATAATGTCAACACATTTATCTATTTTTTTTATTAGACCATCATCTTGACACAACATGCTTTTCAAAAATTCATAATCATTTTTATTCAAATGACCACAAATCATTGAATATTTATATAATGCCCATATACCGATTTCTTTTTTAGTTTTATAAATTCTATAAAGTTCTTCAATATCATTTGTACATAATATATTATATAATTCAGATATATAATTTAAATCATTATCAACATCAACAACAACATTAAATTTATTTAGAATATTGTTGTTTTCTTTTTCAATATGCTTCTCTAATATATTTAATATGTTACTTCTATTAATATTTTTTTTAGGAATCAATTTATAATCAATTATATATTTAATACAATCATCAGGAATTAATCCGTACAATTCATTATATTTTTGCAATTTTATCAATTTTCTTACGAATGTTCCATTTATATCAAAATTTTTATTTTTTAGTTTTTTTCTTGGTATACATATTACATTAATATCATATTGCCAAAACATAGTTTTAAGAAGATTGATATGTTGTGATGTTACATTATCATTTGTTTCTATTCCACATAAAAAATGTTTTATATTAAATTTTATAAAAATATTCCTTACTATATCCAACAAAGTATATGTATTGCTACCAATATAATTTTTATTTTTCCTTATGCATAAATTGTTATATTCCTTCCAAAATGTTTGATAAGAAAAAATATCTGGTAGTGTAATTACAACAACGTTATTATATTTCTTAGTCCCAATTTTAACTAAACTCTCACAATTTTTTTTATCAAAAATTAAGTCTATACCACTTTGCATTAAAAATACAATGAATTTATCAAACAACTTTGACCCAACTGATACCAAATAATCATGTCCTAATGTATATGGATTACAACTCATAACTGTTGCTCCTACATTTTCATAAGCATACAAATTCATATTATTTAATTCATTATATAACGTTTGTATTTTGGTATTATTTATTTTATTATTATTAATAAAATCATATACTTTTAATTTTAAATAAATTAAATTAGAAATTTCTTCATATGCAAATGATGTATAGTGTGCAAAATCAATAAATTTATTATATGTTGTATTAGAATTAAAATAATCGTTTAAATAAATTGTTGCATAGTTATTAACAAAATCATTAAAATATATTTTTGGTATACAACATATTACAATATCATTATTTAATATTTTTGTGTTTATTACTCTATGAAACATATTTTCTATAGTTTCACCATTTGTAGCGAAATTATGAACACAAAAACTTTTAACTTTTTTCTGCAAATAGCTTGCCATCGTTTCTTCATCAGAAACATAATATCCTAATATAGTTGAATTACCAAACAAAAAAATGTTTTTATTCACATTTTTTTGATTTACAGTTCTTCGTTCTCCGTTTTTTATATTCATTGTTTTAGATTGATAATCTTCAACACAAAAAAATGATGAGTGTTGTACGTTATCAGGATTATCATTTGATATTGACAATAAATATTCTTCATCATATTCACGAAAACAATTATAATATAATTTTTTATTATGTTGAACAACATCTATAAATTTATCTTTTGAAAAATTCTTTAACACAACATTAAATTCATTGTTATATGAATATTTATTATTGTATACATCGTCAGAAAATATATTACTAATACACCTTTCAAAATTATTTTTATTTATTACGTCTTTAACACACGGTTGTTCTAATAAAAATAATTTCCCACCCCTTATAGAAACATATTTATCTATATCTTTTAAAATTGTATTTATATTTCCCATTCTTTTTCCTCCATTGAACTAATTTTCCAATCAACCAAGGAATGTTTATGGCAATATTTACAAAAATTTATTCCTTCATCTTTATTATTTAATTCTATTATCTTATCTAAATTATTTATATTAAAAATATTAACATAATCTTTTCCATAGACCACTTTATATTTTTTATAAAAATAAACATTGTACTTATCAATATTAGCAGGAATAATACAGGGGAAATAATCTCCGTTCCAATTTAATTGAGCACATGGAAATACATTATAAAATTCATAATTATTTTTATCTTCATTTTGCTTAATTATGTCAATATCACAAGTATAATTATTACAACATTTGTATTTATTATTCCCATCAATATTTAAATTTGTTTTATAAAATTTTTTGCCAACATAATATTTTGAACACAAAATTTCAATATTATGACAAAAACAGTAGTCCTTAATTCTATCATTTAATAATATTCCATTTGTTACAATTTTCAAATTAATATTTGGAAAAATTCTTTTTGAAATGTCTAGTATTTCAAAAAGTTTGCTATGTAATAATGGTTCTCCACCCATTAAACTAATTCCATAAAATTTTTTATCTTTAATAATAAACTTAATCCTATTTAATAAATTTTCAAAAACCTGAACACCTATTTCTTTGTGTTTATAAACTAATGGGGCAAAATGGTCGCAGTAAGCACAATTTAAATTACAATCTTCAACAATAGATATATCTATTTTTCCTAATCCATTTTTTCGATATGATAATTCATCTATATATTTTTTTATTGTATGCATATCTTTTTTTACTAATAAATCTATCATACCAATCAACTCACCCCATGATTAATTTAAGAATTAAGTCATCTTTTTTCATAAATAATTTATTTTCTATTTCATTTTTTGTTATATTTAAATTTTGCTCTACATTATCATCAATATTAAATAACGAAAGATAATCAGTTAAACCATCATCTTGTGACTTATTTTTCGGAGAATAATGTACTTTTTTACCTAACCACAAAAATTCAAATATCATTTTCCCTATATTTTCAGAATATATTCCTTTTGTTATTTCTCTCCACCGTTGATATTCTAATTTATTATACATCATATATTTAAATTTAATTTCATCTGTATCTTCAGTATTTCTTACGCTTTCATTAAATACCTGATTTATTACTGGAAATTTATTTTTTATAAATTCTAACCTTTCATTTGAAAATTTATGATAATATAAATAATAATTATTCCTATAAAAATTCATATTAATTCGATTACCTAAAACAAAAACATTTTCCATCTGTTCAATATAATTATTTTTTATATTGTTATTTGTAATGTAATCATAAAACATTAAGCCTGAATCCAAAACAATTATTTTATTATAACAAAATTTCAAACAAGATAAATATTTTGTAATAGAAAATGAAACAATTAAAACATTAAATTTATTATTTTTATAAAATTTATCAATATTATTTATATCTATAAATTCACAATTTACTTTATTAAGAGGTAAAGATTTATATATAGTTTTTATGTATAACATTTGTTCTTGTAGCTTCAAGCAATCAATAAAAATATAACATTTTAAATTAACTACACCATATTTTTTTAAATTGAAATATAAATCAAACAAAGATGTGGTTATTCCATTCATTTGTGGATAAAACAATATAATCCCAACATTATCCATTATTCTATCATACCTTTTATAATATTCTTTAAATTGTTTTCATCTTTTATTTTTAATATAATATTTCCTTTTTTTGTGACATAATTGTTATTTTTGATTTTAAAAAATAAATCATTTAAACATTCATCATATAAATTATTTATTATTACTAAATAGTTATAATTATAATATTTTTGTATTGCTTTTAAAACATTAATCTTCTTTTCTATATCAAAATCAATAAAATACGATATATCAAAATGTAATTGGTTTACATCAATTTTTAAATCGGTTAAAACAATAGCTTTTCCTTTATACAACTGATAAAACTCATTATATAACATTCTCATATATTGAATTTGTGGATAAACATTCATTATTCTCTTAATATTTTTTCTAATAAAAAATTTTGCTATTGGATAATCACAAAATTTATAATTTTTTGTTTTTGAAACATATCTAAAAATAATTTCATCATCTGCCATACGTTTATATCTTAAATCCCACCCACCAAATTTATCATAACAAATTCTTTTATGAGCAAAAGAACAAGTGTCAACTTGATTATTTTCAAATATATCAACTTTAGAACAATCTAATCCTTTTTCTTCTATTTTACCATTATCATATACAATTAAATATTTTGTTGTAATAACTTCTGTATTTTTATCAATATAATTTAATAATTTTTCACAACAATATTTATCAACCTGGTCATCATCATCAGGATAAATTACCCATTCACCGGTTGAATGTTCAACACCATAATTTCTTGCATAACAATGTCCATGATTTTTATCAAACCTATATAAAAATACTCTATCATCATTTAATTTATCAATAAAATTTTTCTTTAATTTATATTGATTTTTTTCGGAACAATCATCTACAACAATTAGTTCTATATTTTTATATGTTTGATTTACAATTGCTTGCACAGATAGCTTGAAATATTCATACCTATTAAAAGTTGGCATTATAAAAGAAAATTTTATTCCATCCATTCGTTCTTATCCTTTTTAGATTTTTCCCACTCTATATTTTCAATTGGTTTTCTACAATATTTACAAAAATCGTTCTTGTGAGTATAAAAATTACAGATTGTCTCATCTGTAACTGAATCATCATATATATCTAATATGTCACCATCTTTTACTACAAAATTTTCATTAAAATAGTCATTAAATATATCTATATATGCTTGTATTGGGCATAAAAACAATTTCCCATCTTTTAGTTGTATACTTTCCCAATGTATCATACAACAATCAAATTCTGTTTGTTTTGCTTCATGTGTTAATATATGTTTTCTTAAAATTTTTGTATATTGTTTTTTATTAAAATCTTTTGTTCTAATTCCTTCTATTTCTAACAATTTGAATATACCTTTATAATCAATGTTTACAGGATATTTAGTTATTTCAACTAAAATATCATATTTTTTTATATACGGTAATAACTCATGTAATCTTTGTAACAAAAGTAATCCATTAGTCAAAAAAGAAATATTTGTATTAGGGCTAATCTCTTTTATAGCATCAAAAAATAAACATATATTTTTATGTAATAATGGCTCCCCACCAAATATCCTAACATTATCCACATTAATTTTATTAGTTAATTGTTTAAAATCTTTTTTAAATTCTTCAACATTAGCAAACCATGATTTTGACAATGGGGCAAAATGAGCACACCCTTTACAATTTAAATTACAATGGTTTGTAATATGATATTCTATCATTCTAAGATGTTTCATAAAATTTAGACTCCCTTATCTAATATTTTTTTTATTAACGATATTTTACTTAAATTCTGCCAAGTTGTATCGTCTGTTCTAAAAATATTAATTTTTACATTTTCAATATTTACAATTTTATCTAATGGAAAATACATCCATATATTTTTAACTAATTCTTTATCAGCAATTGAATTTGCATTTTTATTAATAGCATATGAATTTTTATAAACATATAAGCAACCTGGATTTAATACACAATCTTTAATTTTATTTAAAATTATTTTGCTATCTTCTCCAACGATAAGCCAATCAAAAGCATTTTTTATATCAAATATACTAGTTCCAATAGTAAACTGTTTTGGATTTATATTTTTATTATTAGTTGATATACAAACCTCATCAACTTTTTTTAATTGCTCCATTTTTAATTCATTCCATTTATAATTATTTTTTTTATAATCTTCTTTAGTAATAAGTTTTACGTTGTTTAATTTAATATTATCATTTTTTAATAACATATTAAATACTGTTTTACTCATATATGTAATATTTTCATTATCCATCGCCATTGGCAATCCTAATCTTGCTCCACAAAATTGACACCAATACATTTGTTTTTGATAACTAGTTTCTTTCCACCAATCTTTTTGAACTTTGAATCCTGTATTACCATCATATAGCATGTCCATAGCTCCAGCCATTTCACAAAAAAAAGCACCATGATTATTAATTACTGCTCCACAATCATTATTTACCCAACAATTTTTACTTTGCTTAATAAATTCTTCATCAGATATTCCAAGGTCTTTATAATAAACCATAGTTGTAAAATGATTAGTATAATTACTATGGTCATTACATCTTAAAGAATGAAATGTATCATCAATATCTTCAAAATAATCATAAAACTGCTTTGGAACACTTGTAAATAATCTTAGTTTACCATTATTATCAGGCATAGTATTTAAAGCATAATCATATATATCACTAATTGGATAACGAAAAAATCCATACTTTTTTTTGTATTTCGTTTGTAAATATTTCATTATTTCTTTAAAAAATGGATGTAATAATGGTTCTCCACCCATAATTGATATTTGCCCATTCCAATTATCCAATGAATCTATTGCATTTTTTACATCATGCAAATTCATAAAATATGGATTATTATTCAATTGACAAAATCTCATACAATTAGCACATTTATTTACACATGAATTTGTAATATCTATCAAAATAGATTTTTTATCTTTAATTAATTTCATTATAATTATTCCTTATACGAAACTTTATTTTCAATAATTAACCCATCTAATTTTTCTTGATACATTCTATACATATCACTAAAATAATTAAAAATTGGTAATCCACTATCATTAAACGATGTATTAATTAAAATTGCAACTCCTGTTTTGTTGCCAAACGCATATAACAAATTATATAACCATTTATCATCTTTTTCACTAACTGTTTGTATACGAATTGTTCCATCTTTATGTATAGCACCTAACAAATTATCAATTTTAGGTTTAGCTAAAATATTCATATATGGAACTTGAATATTAATGTCAAAATATTCACTTATTTTATCATCAGGTACAATAATTCCGTATGGTCTATACCATTCTCTACCTTTAATGGTATTTAATCTATCATGCATTTCTTTATGAAATGGAGAAGCCAATATACTACGTCTACCTAACGCCCTAGCTCCCATTTCTATGTTACCACGACAAACGCCAACAATTTTATCATCATTTAATTTATCAACAAGCTCATCTATATCGAATGTTTTAAATTTATTTTGTTTTCTCTCAAAAATTTCTTTTTCTTCCATATTATTCGTACAAGAATAATTATTTGATGAAATATATTTCAATTCATCAGGTTTATAATGCAATAAATAATTTAAAACTGCACCGTATGACTGTCCTGTATCTGCAACTATAGGAGTATAATATACATGGTTAAACCAATTGGTTTTTTCAATCATATAATTTAGCATACAATTCATAGCGCAACCGCCCGAAAATACTAAATTATCACTTTCATGACGATATTGAGCCAATTCTCTCATTATCCAATCAATCCATAATTTTTGCATTGTATATGCTAAATCATACTTATCAAATTCTTTACTTTGTTCATCCAAAAAATTATAAATATATGTTTCAATCGCTTCTTTATCTTCCCATATATTCCAATTTACATCTTTTATTGCTTTTTCAAAATCATCAATATTTTTAATCTGAACAAAATTATTAGATAAACCTGCATAAGCCATAAATTTTCCTTCTAAACCTTGTTCGTACTTATGACGCTTATCTAAAAAATAACAAGAAAGAACTTCATAATACATACCATAAGAAAATTTCTGTTCTTGATATAATTTTGTTAATTTATTATTTTGCCAATGATAGAAAGCATGATTTCCATCACCTTTACCATCTATAGATAAGCAAAGTGCGTCCTTTAAATTATTTTCAATTATAGCAGGTAACACATGGTTTTCTTGATGATGGAATTTAATTACATCACAACGTTCCAACATTTTAACAAAATCATATGATTCTTTTTTCAAATACCCATCTTTAAATGTTTTATAATTCCAACAAACTACATCAAAATGGTCTACACCAAATTGTTCTTTGATAATTTTTTGACATTTATATAAATTATTACGAAGTTTATCGTTATAAATTCTATCTATTTCAGGCATATAATCAATTATATCTGAATGAAAAGAAAAATGCTTCTTTTTTAAGAATTTTTCTAATTCAATATATTTTAATTCTTTTGTATCTGTATTATAATATGTAACATTATAGTCTTGATAACATTGTATTCCTAGAATTTTCATATATCCAACTTCTTTCTAAAACAATGATAAAAATTCATCATTTGATTGCATAAATAATTTTTCTTCAAAATATTGTTTTTCTTTGTTTGTAAAAATATATGTATTATTATCATCTAAATCCAAATAATTCATATATTCACTTAAACCATCATAAAACTTTTTGTTTTTTGGTAAATACTGTGATTCTTTCCCCAATAAAATAAATTCAAACATTAATTTACCAATATTTTCGTAATATCTCGCACCATCATCTGTGTATAAATTATCATTATTTTTTTTATCATATCTATAATATAAATATTTTTTATAATCAAACGGTTTAATATTATTACCATTTATTTTATTTTTATAATAATCTTCTGCAATTAAAATATCATTTTTTGTTGTAGATAACTTCTTTAATTTTTCTATTCGTTCTTTAGAAAATTTCATATACCAAATAAAATTATCTTCCACAAATTTAGAATTATATTGATTGCAAACTGTCAAAACTTTGTGTTCCTTTATATAATTTATTTCATCATTGTATATTGTTAAATCTTTTTGTTGTTTTTTATATATAAATGCAGGATATAATAAAATCTCTTGTTTTGCAGATTGTTTAAAACGATTATTTTTTTGCAATTTGATTATTTCTGAACTTATGATATTTATATCACCTTTTATATTATAAGTCATTTTTTTATGTTTAATGATACTTGTATTTCCATACGTATCCATGTATTTTCCAACCCATAAAGGCAAATAACAAATACCATCACCAAATGCTAAATATTCCCTAAATCGTCTTAACAAATTTTTATCTTCGTATAAAATAATAAATCTTACATCATGATTTGTAAACTTTCTTAAATTATAAAATGTATCTTCAAATGATGTATAAGCTCCATTTAATTCATAAAACAAATAAATTAAGTTAATTTTCATCGTCTACACTCTCAATACATTCATTGATTTTTTTCATAATATTATTTATATCATATTTTTTTGCTTCGTCTAAACAATTTTGTCTCATATTAGATTTGCCAATCTTCATAATTTTATCCATATTTTCATCAAAATTATTATCGATTAACCATCCATTATATCCATCTTTAATAAGGTAATTCATTACTTTACATTCTTTAAACCCAACTATGGGTACACCATACGATAATGCTTCTATAATAACTGTCGGCAATCCTTCATATTTTGATGGAACAACCAAAACATCTGCATTTTTGTAAAATGCACTTACATTTTCTTGATAACCGTAATAATGTATATTTGGATAATTATATTTATCCATATCTATATATCCAAAACCTTTATAACTATATCCGACTACATCACATTCATAATCTGTATTTTTAACCCAATCTAACAATATATGTGTTCTTTTTGTATCACTATTAATACGCCCAACATATAATATTTTATTTCTATTAGATTTAATATCAATATTATTCGGGATATCTATGCAATTATAAAAGACAACCGACTTTTCTTTATATTTTTCACTTATATATTGCGGTAATAAAAAAGCCAATATATCACAATTTTTTAATACTAATTCATATAAACTTTTTTCATCTTTTAAAATTTCTTGTTTACGAATATAATCCATAGCACGAATATGAGTAATAGTATCCATCATAAACTGCGGTTCATTATGAAAAAACATAATAATTGGTATTTTAGAAACTTTTGATATAATTGTCCAAAATAATGCATCTTGTCCACAACTAGCATTACAAAATATACATTTAGGTTTTATATTTCTAATTTTAACTACATAATCATTAATTAGTCCACGAGATAAATATGTATTTATATTTGTATGTATTGTAACATTATCAATATCAACACATTTTTCTCCTGAAATAAATAAATGGACATTATATTTTTTGCTCAATTCATTGCAAATTTTTAATGTATATCTTTCTGCTCCCCACAAATAATTATGTGTTTCTCTTTTACCCATACTATTTGTAACGACTACTGTATTATTGTCACCTATATATGTATCAAATTTATTTCCTATCATAAATTGCAATAGAAACATATCATTTTTTGTATTCACGGCAAGCCATCCTCAAAAGTTTAGTTTCGTATTCTTTATTTATTCTATCTTCTGCATACATCTTCCAAATTTCACCAAATAAAGAACTTTTCTTCCACGGTTTAGGATTACTAGCAAAATGTAAAATTCGTATATTATCAGATTTTATTTTTTCACCATAAATACGAATTAATTCATTAAACCTATATTTGCTATATGTATTAGCTAAAAAATTATATCCATAACTAATATATTTTATTTTCCCTAAAAATGCTTTATTTAAAACATCTTGCTCCCATAAAAAACCTTTATTTTCTTTTAGTTCTTTATTCAATTCGTCATAATAAACATACATTGTTTTATCTTTATCTATTATACTTTCTCTAATCTTTTTTAAATTAAAATACACATTACCTGCATTAAAATATGAAAATCCATTTATTTTGTCTCTTACTGCTCCACAAAAATAATCTGATATATTGATATTAAATATATCAGATATATCTTTTATAACAATAGTATCTGAATCAATATGAAATACTGTATCACAATCTAATAAATTATGTAACAATAATTTGTAATATACAACACCTGCATTATCATCTGATACAAAAATATTTTTATCTATATAAATTGGTATTATATGAAAATCATCACTATCTAAACTTTTAATATCCTGTATATCTTTAAATTCTATACATAATAAATAAACATCGTAACAAATGTCACGATGTTTATTGAATTTCAATGATTTCATTGAAATATATGTTTGAAATAGATAAGATTGATTTGTCATATAAACTATATTAAAACAGTTTTCCTGACAACTCATAATAAGCCTCACTAATTTCTTGTTTTGTCTTTGCAGCTTTAATCTTTTCTTTATATTCTTTATATTTCATATAAACTGCATCAATAGCATTAAAATCATCAAGAGAATCAAGATATTCTGAAAGTTTTTCTAGTGTTTCTGTATCGCCACTATTAATTACTTCCAAATATTTTTCTTCCCTATTTTCATCTGTAATAAAGAAACCTTTAGCTTCAAGATAATGGTTTAATTTAAAGAAATGATATAATTCAAAATTAGAAATCATTAATTGATTACTAATTAATTCATTAATCATTCTTAATGTTTTTTCTTTATAAGCATCTAAAACATCTTCGTCTGTTTCTTCTTGTAATTGTTCTACCTTAATTAAATCAGATACATCATATACTTTACTAGCATCTATTTCTCCATCAATATAAATAAGCATACGTGGTTCACGATGTTCCAAATCTAATTCTTGAACAACATAAGTATATGCTTCTGGTGTTAACCAAACATATTCTTTATTACTTAGCAAAACTTGTTCCATATCTAATTTCTGAAATGGTTCAATTAAAAAATTTTTACCATCTTGTTCAAGAGTTTTACAAAAAAAATTCATTGTCGCCATTATTCTGTCTCCTTATTAATTTCTTCAATAATACTATCAATATTTTTTTCTTCTTTTTCTTCTTTTAATTGTACGTTTTCATCATAGTCTAATCCATATTTTCTTCCCATACTTATCATAGACATAGATATAATACTATTAATAGCTTGATATGCAACCTTATCTAACGGATAAATCATTTGACGAGCCATTTCTAAAAAATTTCGTTCCGTCAACATAAATTCCAAAATTTTCTGTTTTTCTTCTTTTGTTTGTTCTTTTATCAAAATACTATATCCTTTCTTATATTATACAATATATTGATATGAATAGCACCAACCACGAACTTTAACAACATAACAAGCACAGGAAGCTTCATGTCCAAAACAAGAGCAATAATTACAATTGCAAACACATAAACTAGAAATTAAATTGATAGCTTTCATAAAATATGTTGCTACATTCGTACCTGCAATATTTAATGTATATTCACCTCTTGTAATTCCTAAAGGATTCATACAAAATCTTGCTACTGTAATATTTGATTCTTGTGAAAAATTCCTTGTTTCTATCTGTTTTATTGGATTACCATTAACATCTTTCATAATGTTACCGTTTTTATCTTTAACCACGGTTTCTCTTGTACCAATACAATTTTGAACAAACATTGGGTCAATATCACCTGCTTCAGATATTCCACCTAATAAAGCAGTTCTCCATCTGTACACATAAGTATATAGGTCTGAAGGTATATATCCAAATACATCAAATGCAGGTTTTCTAATGCCATCATCATAAGTTACATACTTAACATAATCTATATTGCCATATGGTCTGCGTTTAGGTTGATATATAACACCCCCACCTAAATTATATATTGGTTGCGTTGAATATCCATAAATATCACTTGTTAGTAGATTGTCTGGTTCATGTGCAGAAACAACAGTATTGCCTTCAATATTGTTTATTTCATCTTGCTGTATTCCTGAATGTCGATATACATATTCTCTCATATCTGAACCTGTAAACCAGTTATTCCCTTTATGTGAACCAACATTTATTTCAGAAGCATTAGGATTATAATCTAATTGAGCGAAATCAGGTTCATTCTTTGCAGATGTATTAACGGTAGTTGAAGAACCACCACTACTATAAGTTATAATACTGTCACTTTTATCTACTGACAATGGGAACGTTTGTATAGGCAATCTATCATTAACAGAACTTGATGCTTTAGCTGGTAACTCAATTTTAAATAATGTCAATATATCAGAAAAAATTTTTTCTATATCACTTTGGCGTATTTTGTCACCACTAGCCATATATCCACTATGCCCATTTTGGGAATCCAATTGAGCACTCATTGGTTGCAAAGTTCCTGGTCCATTCATAAAATTATTTCTTAACATAAATTCTTGGCGAATTTTAATTAGCAAAGCATTCCATTCATCATTTGTAATTGGATTATCATCAAAATTTTCTCTCAATCTAGTTGAACGCCTTTGATAGCTATGATTTGCTAAATATGATTGTGAACTACTATCGAATGTTGACCACAAACTAGTGGAAAATTCATAGTCTTTATCACCACCTGGTGTACCATATGGTTTGCATATAGGAAATTTTCCTGTTGGGTCAGGAACATATTGATAAAATCCGTCGCCTTTAAATCTATTTGCTATTTGTACTGACATATCTATATCAACTCCATTATATATTTATTTTCAAAAAATTGATTATCTATTTAATAAATATTAATGAGTCAATTTATAATATGCTTTAATATAATCAGAGATTTTATTATATAATTTACAAACATCTTCTTTATTTGAATTATTCCATTGTTCTTTTTTACCATTGCTATTTAAAGCATTACATCTAAAACAAAATATAGATTCACAATTAGAACATTTTTCATTTTTTTTAAACATATTGTTTGCAACTAAATAATTACAATCTACCTTATGCAAAAAATTATCTTCAAAAATATTCGTATATACTAAATCTTGTTTCCCATACAAACAACCGTGACAATAAGATACATCACCATTCAAATCTATTTGAAATGAATTATATCCACCTGAACAATCCGCATTACTATTTGGCTGGTCAAACCATAAAAATCCTGTTTGACCAAACTCTTTATTTTTCAAGAAATAACGGATTAATTTAATAAACTGATTATTCATTTTATTATAATCCACATTGCCTACATTTAATGTATCTGGTGTTAACGCAAATGGAATTTTTTTCTTTAATTCTTTATTTAATTTCTCAAAATTCAAATATTGTTCAAATAAATGTTCTTCTAAATCATTAATTGTACACGTAGATTTTGTGCCAACATAAAAATCATTTTCATCAAACCATTTTATTGCTTCTCGTACCATTTTATCTGTTTCTTCCGCACTATGATTTAATTGTATACGTTGATTATTTTCTATATTATGATAATCATATGATACTTGAATCTGTAATCTTCTTCCTACGTGTTCTTTTATTTCTAATAAATCATTTTTATATGCTTGCACTAACGAACCATTTGTATACATGAAAAAGCTAACATCTTTATTATCATAAAATTCTGATATTATTTTTTTAATTTTATCAAAATAAACTGTTGGTTCTCCACCCCAAAATTCAATTCTTAGTTCATTAACTTCTGCTAATTCATGTAATACTTCTATAATTCTGTCAAAAACATTTTGTGGAATACTTTCGTTTTTTTCAACTGCTCCATTTTTAACCTCAAAGCAATATTTACAACGGAAATTACAACCGCTCCCCATATTAATAGAAACTGACATAGGTGTTTTCATAATTATTATCATTCCTTATTTAATATATTAATATTATATTTATTTTTCATATATTGATATAATTTTGTAACCATATGAAAACATATTTTCAAAACTTCACAATATCCATCTATAATACCATTATTCTGTATTTGTGAATATAAACACCCTTGATTACAAAAATTATTCAAAATACATTTATTACATTTATCATTATATGTATTATTAATAGATTTTATATATGATATATTATCTTCAAAATATGTATCGTTATTACTGTCATACAATGGATATTGATGATTTGTATAAAATCTTGAACAAGGATAAATTATACCTTCAGGAGTTATACTAAATCCACTACTACCTGCAAAACATATAAAATTTCTTTTTCCATTTAACAAATTTTGTAATATCTTTTCAACAAATCCTATATAAATCCATCTATTATAATTGTCATAATTCATTACCATAAAATCATATAAATTGTTTACCTGATTTTTTAATTCATTTAAACTATTTTTGTCCCATATATTATCCTTGACAAAAGATACATCTATATAAAAATTATCTATATCATTCTTCATAGCTAATTTATAAAAATAAACGATGTTTTTCATCATATTATAAACATTATGATTATCTATCATCATTTTTGGTTGCATTTCTACAATTTTATTTTTGTATAATTGTTCTATATATTTATGATTATTGTCATTACAACCATCACAACTAATTCCTATATGAATATTTCTTGTGTCAAATTCATTTTTAATTTTATCATTCAATAATATACCATTCGTTTGCATAAAACTATGCACTACATTTAAATTAGTTTTTAAGTACTCGTCAAATAATAAAATATTTTCATATTCTAATAAAGGTTCTCCACCAAAATATGTTACATCATATTCTCCGTCAAAACTATCATCTATTTTTTTAGATAAATATTGTATATTTTTGATTTGTTTTTTTAATACATCAAATGTTAATTTTTTTGAATTTTGATTTATATAACAATACTCACATTTTAAATTACAAGCATTCGTCATATGAATTTGTATAACATGCTTCATTTTTCTCTCCTAAAAAAAGAAGTATATGTATATTATACTTCTTTTTTTACTTATTCTCCTTTTTCATTAATTACCATATCGTTCATATACGTATTCCTATTTTTTATATTCAATGGATATTGATAAGAATATTTTGCCATATAACCATACCTATTATCATTTGGTATACCACTAATACTTGTTATATTTTTCATTTCATGATAAATGTTATCATATCCACCATAATATAATTTATTAAAATCACTTATTGAAAATACATACATATCTCTTTCTATTGTATCATACAAATATGATTTACTTAATAATACACTAAATGATGTTAGTTGTTGTTGTGCATAACTATAAATATCATTAAAATGTATATCTGTTTCAATAATTTCTTGACCTATTTGTTTCTTTAAAATAATATTTATAGTCGTTTTTATCAATTTACCTTTTAACCAATTTAAAATTACATATGTATTTTCGTCCATTTCATAAATTCTTGCTCTACACAAATCTTTATATACAAAATGCTCTCTTGTATCATCATTCCCATAAAAATCTTGTGGCTTTGCAGAATATAAGTTAATTCCACCATAATATATATTGCAATTTCTAAAAATTGCATAATCATCAATGTTTTTTGTTTTAAATGGTTTTGATACTTTGATAAAATATTTATTATTTAGACTTTCATATCCTATCTGTGGTATTAAATTCAATCCATCGTCTATATAATGATAATTCAAATTAATATTGTCTATATCTATATCATATCTAGGATTTCCTTCAGAAATATTATCATCATATATTAGAAAATCTTCTCTACAAGTTACATCTATATTCGCATTAAATTTAATATTTACATTCGTTGTTTTATTTTGAAATTTAACAATTACAGGAATAGTAATTTTATAGAAAAACATTTGAGCAGAAAATTTTAAATTATAGTCAGTATAACCCATATCTTTATAATAATAATCTTTCGTCTTATACGAAGATGTAGTATTATTATACTTTAATTCATATTCTACTCCATCTTTTGTTATCGTAGGTAAATTTTGTATATAAGACATTAATTTTGATTTTAATTCTCCATATATATTCGTTATCATATCATTACAATTAATTACAGTCAATTCATAATTCTCTATAATTACTTTTTGAAAAATATTTCTACCATCAAAATTAATAAATTTAATTAGTAAATTATCTTTTTTATCAAAACAACAAATATCATGCTCTTTTACATAATTTATTGTATTTTGCGTTAATCTCACATTAAAATCATATTTTTCATAATTAATTCCATCATATTGAATAATGTGTACACCAAATTCATCAAAATTAACAAAGAAAAAATATTTATCATTATATGTAATATAATCACAATCAAAATATTTTTCTTGACTTTCTGTAATTGGTAATTTTACTTTTTTAGGTACTGTAATCGTAGATGATGCTAAACTTGTTCCTACAGGAATAAAATTTAAATCATAATTTTTCTTATTTAAAGTAAAATATCCATCTAATGCATTTTCGTCTACTGTATTATCTACATAAGTAGAATCAAATTCAATATTAATTTTGTTTTTACTATATTTAACAATCTTATTACCTGTTTTACTTGTACTTAAAGCAAGTGAATTATCATGTTGTGGTGTAATCACAAAAGAAGTAAAAATATCATCACCACAAGATAATAATATATTAAAAGAACAGGTATCTTTATGGATTATTTTTCTATCTTTATCTATAACTTTTGTTATAATACCTTTTCCTGTAAATTCAAATTTGTTTGGGTCTTTATTTGTTGCATGTTTTTTATATTTCTTCCTTAAATATTGAGTGGAAAATTTTTCTGCGTGAAACAAATAGTCACCAATCTTAATCTCAACAAATCCATTATACTTTTCTCTTTTATCAATTACCATTTCAAATACTTTACCATCATATTCAGGATTTACAATGTCTTTAGATGTATCATCAATAGTATTGTTAATAACCCCAACAATTCCACCATAAATACCATATTCTTTATCTGTATCTTCATGCAAGTATGAAATTGTATTCAAAGAAAGAGAATTTGGATAGATTAACGTGGATAATATAATAGGTTTCGTGATTCCATTTGTTGTAATAATAACTGCTTTATATAAAACTGTCCTTGTTTCTTTTAATGTGGTATCAAATGAAAAATGTGTATAATAATATTGATGGTCTTTTATTTCCATTTGACCTAGATAACTCCATTTTATATCTCTAGTATCATAATGATTATTATAATCAGATTCTTCTGATATACGACTATGTTCATCTATTTCAGTTAATGGAGCTATATGATTATATAGTAAAACCTTATCTATTTGATATTCTGTTTCTAAATTCAATATTATATCTAAATAAGAATAGTTTTCATGTAATCCATAAGTAGAAAAACTTCTTATTTTTATTTTATCTTCTACATTTGAATATACAATTTTAAAATAAAAATCATTCTTAAATATTTTTCCACCTTCAAGAATTAATTCTACTGCATAATTGTAATTACCAAAACCTAACCAATTATCATCTTTAATTTCATATTTTGTACTTGAACGTTGATTAATTTTATAATCGTTATATACTTCTCCGTTTTTATAAATAATGATATGATTAATTGGTGATTCCAAATGATTTACAGCAAAATTAAAAGCAAAATTATATATATATTCTCTTGCAAAAAACACATCTTTAGTATCTTCTAATATATGTTCATATTTATTATCTGCAAATGAAAATACTATATCACGATTTATCATTTCATCACCATCATTCTGCTAAAAATAAATTTCCTGTTTTTATAGCCTTTGGTATTAAATCTCTTAATCCTTCCATACAATCTATCGCCAAATCATAATCTTTAAAATGCATCCTATCATTTTTTGATTTTTCCTCTGAATGATATTCGTTAATGATAAAATATTTTAAATCTTCAGGATTTAAATTTAATGTCATAGCTAAAGTTTTATTTGTATTAAATTGTATTTCCACTCCACCTACAAGACGATATGCAACTACATAGTATCCATATTCATCTTCTTCTACTTTAAAGTCTATAAGCATAATTATTCCTCCTTCTAAAAACATATACAAATGTGTACAAAAGTGTATTTTACGCACGTTTGAACACACTTGCGTATGCTTTTGGATGCTTAACGATTAGTCCTATGTAATATATCTCTAATTAATAAATAAAAGGACGTACAATTTAATATACGTCCTTTTAACTTAATTTATATGTAATAACAACCATCGAAACACAAAATCATCATTCAACAGATTTATTTGTTTATCTTGTAATTGAAATTGTCCATTAATCATTTTATTACAATAACAATTCCAAACCGGACCAGACATCATTACTGATAAACGTGTATCTCCTTTATCAAAATAATGACCTAATGGGTCTTTAAAATATCTATATCCTAATTTTTTCATATGACCTATAATTTTTCCTGTCATATCATCACCACAAATCTAATTCATCTGTGATTAACATTTTAATAAATGGAGTAATCATTTTTTTAGGGAACATAATATCTGTCTGCTTACGAATTTTTGCAGTAGCAGAATTATGTGAATCTCCATTCATACGACAACTATCATAAAAATCACATAAATGTAACATAATCGCATATAGATGAATATTATTTACATCCAGTCCGCTAGGATAACCGCTACCATCTAAATTTTCCATATGTTGTGATACAATATCTGCAATTCTATCATAATCGCCTAAATTACAAATAACTGCTTTTGAAAATAATGGATATACATTATCTAAAGAAACTATATCTTTCCCAATTTTAATTTCTTTATCAAAATTACATTTGCCAACTTCATGTAAAAATCCTGCAATATATAATGTTTCTCTATCCACACTATCTATATCAAACTTTTTTCCAAATTCATAGCACATCATAGCTACACGTTCAGAATGTTTATAGATTTCAGGATATTTTTGTTCCATTATATCTAAAAGTTTATTTACTTTTTCCATTCGCTTCAATGGAAATCACATCCTTCTAAATATTTAAATCGAATATAATTTTATTTAATTAATAGATAAAAATATTTTTATAATCATCTATTAAAAAAATAATAATCTTGATTAAAATAATAACGATTTTCTATAATATTTATGAAAATTTTTCAGAAAGGTAAAAATAGTATGGAAAAACAAATGGATATAGAATATACAGAATTAGATAGTTCATATAATACATTGGCAAAAGCTCTAGCTAATTTAATTAAACAACATACAAAAACACAAAAAAAAATTCAAGAAATAAAGCAACAATTAGAAGTTATATATAACAGGTTAGAAATTTATATTAAAAATGAATTTTATGATACATATTGTTATAAAAAACAAGTATTTATTTTAGATAAAGATAAAATCATATTCTATAAACAATCTGATATGGACAAAGCAAAAGAAGCATATGAGGATTATATAGATGAAGAAGATGATTTTGACAAAGAATTTGAAGATATGTATAATTTAGATTTTATGGATATAGACCAAATCGAAGAAGAAGATAGTAATACATATCGCAAAATGGTAGATTTTCTAAAAAAAGAATTAAAAAAACCTTTATATGAAAAAGATATAAACCCTAGACAAATTAAAACTATGAATAAAATCATTTCTTCTAGTTTACATATAAAAGAAAAATATAATTATGCACAACAAAAACTATCAGATTTAGAAGCAGATTATACAGATTGTTTAAATGAAATTCTTCAACAATTAACTGAAGATGAAAAATATAATTTTAATTATGATAAAGACGAATTAGTATCTGTAAGGGACGAGAAAACAATGACTTGGCATTTAATCTTTTATCCACGAGCTAACACAGATACTTTAAATAAATTATTAAATTAAAAAGGCTTTAGGAAAATTCCTAAAGCCTTTTTAATTATTCTTCTTTATCTCCTAAAGATAATACATTTTCAAATTGCTTTTGTAATTCATCGGCAGTTATAGAAACATATCCATTAACTGTTGGGAGAACACCTGCAAAATAGCAAGACATATAAACACCTGCTGCTTTATCCGTTCCTCTAAGTGATTTTTTAACCGTATCTGTCAAAGATAAATCATTTATTTTGTTATTTTTATTATATCTCTTAAATAATTCTAATGAATTAAATGCTTCTACAACACCTGGAGCATACCATTTAATTTTATGACTCTTTAATCCATCAAAAATTCTATCAATAATATTTTCTATTTGTTCTGTTTTTTCTACTGCCTTTTGTTGCAATTCATCTGCTGAAGAAAATCCATTTTTTATAGCGAACATATATGCTTGAACATCCCTATCAAATTCTTTGTTCTTAAACATATCTACGATAGTATTATACATTTTATTGTATTCGTCACTACCATTTTCGATTTCTTTGTCATTCTTTAATTCATTTAATAAGAATTGTTTTGTTGCATCGTTTACCTTAGCATTTATTTGATTTCGTTTCATACCATCAACAAAACCCCATATCTTAGAGACAGGGAAACACTCATCTATATTCTTAGGTATATCTGCAACGTATTTACATTTTTCAACTAATGCTTCAAATTTCTTATCTGCCGTTTGATTTAAATATGGATTACCTTGCTTATCTCCATTCCCACCAAATACTTTTCTTAATACGCCTTGGAAATTACCATCACCAACTTTGGGAACATTGTTACGACTTACATTGAATCCACGTTCTTTTTGTAATTTATCTTCTTCAATATCTAAATCTTCTTTATATTGTGGGTCAACTTTTAATTGTAAACTCTGATTGTCTACTATTTTAACAGTTTCATTTGTAGGCTTTAAATGCTTATCATTGGTAGTTCCTTCGTTATTCAGTTTTTGAAATGTATATACTTTTACATCACCATAAACAAAAATATCTTTATAATCATCTTGAATATCTAAATTACTACGATAATATTTTTTTTCTTCCCCTTTTTCATCAGTTGCCTTATCAACATATTGAATATGGAATCCAATACCTTTTTTCGGATTATTAACATCTAATGGAACTAAATTTTTCTCTACTATTTCCCAATTACTCCATCTTTTATGTTTTGATAATACATTTTGTACTTGTTCTATGGTGTTTGCTGTTAATTGCGGTAAACTTTTAACTTGACTCAAAAATGGTTGTATATCATCCATACCTAATAATTGTGGTAAATTTCTAATGTCTACTTTTTCTATAGAAATTGGTTTAGAAGCCAAATATGTACTTCCAAAGTTTCCAGATAATGGTGTAAATCCTCCTTGCGAGACAATTGTATTTAACGCAATATAATCAGTTACATCATTATCTCCTTGTATCATAGGCATTGTTGATGTTTCAGACCATCTTCCCAATCTTTGAATCATAGCTAACACAACATTTTTCTGACGTTTTGGAAACATTGTATTAAGTTGTTTTAAAACAATATTCATACACTTACACAACCTTTTTATATATAAAATGATATTTTTTCTATTTGTTCTAAATAAAAAATACGATAATACGTTTAAAACATTACCATAAAATAAAATCGTAGTAAATAGGGGTATACGAAATCCCTGACGATTTCAGGCGTTACTGTACACCAAATTATTTCAAGCACATCAATTCGTTTCTCTTGGCAAGCCAAGTATCACAACTCCTATCAACAGTTGCGTCTATTTTATATCCCAAACTAGGTTGGAGAGCAACAATCTCTTGGAAGTTGTTCTCTCCTAGTTGGAGGTTTTTGTTTATGCTAATTTTTTGGTTTTTCTTTTCTTGGGTTTGATGTATTTGTCTATATAGCCTTGTCCCTTACGAGCAAATCACAAAACACTCTCCTTTTTTTCTTTCATTATATCAAACAAAACTTCAACAAAAACGAAAAACCACCAGAAGGTGGCTTTTGTTAGAAAATAGATTTAATATTTTTTGCCATAGTATTCATAAAGAAATTATTAATCTCCGTATAATTCGGTTCGTCTGGCAACGTGCTTTCTTTATAAGCACTTTTAAATTCTTTTTCTAATTCTTTCTGCAAAGCAAAAATTTCTTTAAAAGATTTCTCACCATTACGAATAGACATAAGTAACTCGTGTTCTGGTCGATAAGTTACAACCTCATGTTTTTTGAGAATGTCAATTCCCATAAGGTACAGCCTAATCAAGTGCATAGCGTGTTTTAAAAGATGTGGCTCATCTTTTTTACTATTACGCTTGTTTAATTTGCCATAGTTGCGTAACATATTGTTCATGCCAGCATTAATTCGTAAAAAATCTCTTAAAGGAATATGAGCAAGATTTATATCCAAGAAGATTTCTGTATCTAAATCTTCTTTTTTACTTTCATCGACAAATAGATGGAGCTTATTATCTTCGCCATATCCTTTAAACAAATCTTTTGCCATAAACATTTCTGCTTCTAAAGATTTAAGAATATGTTTTTCTTTTTCAGCTTGTGGATATGAATCCCGTGCAAGCGCATTTTCAAGCCGTCTAAGTTGAGCCGTAGCATAGCCACCAAAAGTAGCATATGCCTTTTTAGAAAGAAATAACTCAAAATTATCCCTAAGATATTTAGAAGTTTCTGTTTGGAGAATAACATCTTCTTCTCTTGTACCTAACATTTCAATAACATTAGGATTACAATTCATCAAAAGAGAAAGAAACTTTTTTAAAGAATAAACAACAGTATCCGTTTCTTTGTTTTCAACTTCTTCTTTCTTTTCTTCTTTCAAAGAAAGAATGTCATCTGGTTTATTAAAATAAAAACCTCGAATATCTACATCGGAAGTTGGGGTGTTTGTACCATAAGCACGAGAACCTCCCAAAGTCAAATAACCGATATTGTTATTTAAATTTTCATCCTCTCTTAGAAAACGATATTCTTTATGCTGAAATAAATCTTTATATTTCTTTTTAATTGTTTGCTCCATAAATTAATCAAACTCCTTTCAAAAAAACAATTACGAAGCGTTGACAAGAATTTCAAATACATGAGATTATAAAGAATTATTAACAGAAAGAACTTCCAGATTCTCACTAGGAGTATTTTCAATTTCCTCCATGTCTTTATTCAGAAAAAAAAATAGTATCTCCCGTTGCAACCGTGTTTATCCATTTTTAATCAAAATACACTCGTTCATAATTACGATATAACTTGTTCAATTCATCATAATTATTACAGAAAATTTTTGGCTTATTTAATTCATATTCAAAATAATGTTCAATTTGTTTTTTCTCCCATGAAATATTATCACCTTTCAAAGTAATATTTAATTCATGATTTGAATTAATACCTGTTAAATAATCAAATTCTTTTATTGATATATTCATTTTACCATCTAGCTGATTAATTGAACAAAAGAATATTTTATCTAGCATTCTTCATCCTGCTTTCATATTCTTCTACATCAAAATTGTTTACATTAACGATACGATTCTGAAACGATTTTGGTAACATATTTTTGTTATATCTCACAGTCGTTTCAAAAGCATTATCTAAAATATAAGTTACAGACCAATCTTTATCATTTCTTGTACTACGTCCACATTCCTGAATAAGATTACGTAGCATTTTGCACGTATACCATTTTTTATTTTTCTGCATTTTACGTTTTACACGTTCATCTGCAAGAGAAATGTATGGCAATTTAACAATAATCTGAAATCTACTCAAATCATCATGCAAATCGACTCCTGCCATCAAAGAAGGACTAACCAAAACAGTTGGTTTATCAGAAGTGACATGATATTTAAGCAACGACTCATTAGATTCTCCCACTTCACGCACAACAAACCTATCACTATCAATAGCTTCTGTCAACTGTTTAGCAATATTATACGTAGAAGTATGAATAATTCCTTTCTCATTTGGATGCATATCCATAATACGTTTTACTTCTTCAATTACATATGGCATAGTAGTTCCAATATTTTTATAATTCATAGAGCCAATCGGGTCATATACAATTGGAGAATTTGCAGAAGAAAATGTACCGTCACGAGTAATAAAAGCCGTTTCGTTTGGAGTAATACCCATATCTTTACAGAAACCTACTTTATCCAAAATAGTAGCAGACATAAAAACAACTTTTCTTTCTGCCCAACCATTAATCAACTTTTGAAATAAACCATCTACGTCAATTGGTTTAATAGATAAAGTATTTTCTTTCACAGACATAATCCAATTATCTTTATTTTCGGAAAGAAAATACCCTTGAATTTTTTCATGCAAACGAAGAAGTTCTTCTTTTTTATTTGCAAGTTTCATCAAATCCATATCTTCCAATTCGCTTAACTCATCTGCGGTCATTGTTGCACGATTCCCTGTTTTTACACATTGAATTTGCTTATCAATAACCATCATTTTACGCATAATAATGCTATCAACCAAATGAACCCATTCAATATTCTTTTCATCTTCTCCATCTTTTAATTTTCTATTATAAAGACAAAGTTCTTTAAATCCTAATCCATGATTCGTTTTATAACGGTCATTCATTTTTTTAGAAGAAAGAGAAAAACCTGCACAATTAAGAAGCTGGTCCTCTAACATATGGCATTCATCAACAATAATCGCATTTCTCTTTGCAAATTTACCATGATAGTCTCCACCAGGCTGAAATTTACGAGAAATACGCAGAAAATAAGCATACGATGTCACATACATTTCAGAACCTTCTGCTTCTTTTTTTGCATTATAATAAGGACATTCACCTGCCAAAGTACATTGCGTATAAATTCCTTTTGTAAATTTACATTCACCATTAGAACAAGGCATACCTTCATCACGAGAACACTCATAATTTACAGAACCTTTTACTGCCTTTGCTCCCATATTACCAAAGTCTTTAATATATTGGTCTTGAAGCTGTTTTGTTGCAGTAAGAAGATAACAATTCCCTTCCTTTTCAGAAATTGCTTTAGCAATAGCCGATTTTCCAATCCCTGTACCAGCTTCAATAACGATATAACGATACTTATTACCAAACGCATATATTTTATCCAATGACGAAAGAATATCCTTCTGCGCCGTTCTCACAGAGTTATATGGGAAATGTTCTGAAACAGTACCACCCTGCAACGTTTTATATGTTCCTGACATAATATGAACCTCTTTCTTTTATCTCTACACGATTTTCTATACTCTTATTATATCATTTACATAAATTTTGTCAACACTTTTTTTAAATTTTTTAATATCCATATTTCTGTCTCAAAATATTTTCCACATTTTTATTTACATAAATTGTTCTAATTTCTTTTTCGTCCATTGTTAAAACACACAAATTAATAAATTCATGAAATACTACTGCATAAGCATCATATAATTTTTCATAATTAATAGTATCACTAGGTTTTTTCCAATGTTTCCATGAAATTTGCTGACGAACTAACGCACAAGCATCAGACAAACGGCAACTAGCCTTTAAAACAGTAATATCATGTGTTCTATCAACAAATGAATTTAAATATTTTGGTAATGTAATAGATTGTCTATCATACGCTTCTTCAAACAAATCTACATTACTATATGTCCACCCAACATTATACATATCATTATAATGTTTCTTAATAATATTTTTATCTGCATTACCAACAATAAATAATTCCATCATAAAATGAAGAATATCAATTACTTCTTTCTTTAATTCTAAATTTTTATCTACTTCAGAATCATATTTAGGTGTTTCTCCATATAAATCCAAATGTTCTCTTACTTCTCTTATTTCATCTTCAATACAAACTAAATATTGGTCTATCCATTTATCAATTTCTTGTTTTGTTAAACCTTCCATTTTTCTCATTCTACTAGCAAATGATTTTTGCATAGAATAAATTAATTCAAAATCAGGTAAATTAACATCAAAATGATTATCTAACATTACCTGTTGAAAAATTTCAGGATTTTTAGCATCTACATATGCTTTATACTTTGCACAATCACATTTTAAATTGGCACATTGTATTTCTAAATAAGGACATTTGTTATTCATCAATAAACCTTCTTCTTATAAAAAAATTAAAGGGAATATAAAAATTCCCTTAGAATTCAATTTTACTTTTTTTCTTCTCTGTTCATAGGAGCGGGTGATTGAGCGTTTCTTAACATTTGACCCAATTTATTATTTCCACCTACTACACTATTAACTGCATTAATACCTGCTACTGCAAAAATTAATGTTTCAACTATATCTGCCCATACTTGACTTAAAGCACCTGTGGATAAATACATATATCCACCAAATATCAATGATACTACAAATCCTATCATTAATACTGATACTCTAGTTTCATCAACGGACATTATATTATGAAAGAAATTTGATACCTTTGAACGTTGTTGCGGTTGTTGTTCAATAGTTTGTATATCTTGTTCCATTTTTTCTGTCACCTCTTACAAGAATGACATATTATAAAAAACAAGATTTTATCTTTGTCTTACGATGGTAAATCTTTTCCATCTGTAATATATGCCTGACAAGAAATATTTTCACAATCTTGACAAGTTTGACAACTACATTGTGATTGACACGTTACTTGTTGGCAACAATTATTATACATATTGTGGTTTTGACAAATTTGACATGATTGACATTTACATTGAGTTTCACAGGTTTGGCACACTTGACATGGTAACACAGATTGACAGGTTTGGCAAGCGGTATTTCTTTGACATAAAACTAATTGACAAGTTGTTACCTGACAAGATACTTTTTCGCAGGTTAAAATTGAATAATCACCATTTATTTTTTGACACGCTTTCCAACTTTTAGTAGAAACACTTATTTTATAATCCCTATCCTTAATATATTGATACACATACGCTTGTATACCATCAGATGGCTTACCTGTAAATGGGTCATAAGGATATTTAAGCAATTCATAATTCACTTCATATTCATAATTATTGTATTTCGGAGGAAAATTCGTTGGAAGTCTTGCATTACTTGGTATTTTTTTAAAATTTTTAAATGCTTTTTTCTTATCTGGGGGGTCATACATATCACGTTTTATATTTAATCCATAATAATTGTTTTCCCATTTGTCATAATGAGTTTTGTCATAATATAATTTGTTATCATCATATTCGTCTACGAATTTTTGTTGGCAACGTATTGTTTGACATTCTACTATAGGTGTACAATTACAATTTTGTACATGTTTTTTATATTCCTCTAATCTTGTTAAAGCATTTGATATATCTATCAAATCTTGACGTTTCATTGTCTTATTTTCTTTTGTTTCTCCACTTATATCTCTAAATTTTGTTGGAGTAATAATACCATTAGGAGTATTTGTTATTTCACATTTAAATTTTAAATCATCACTCATATACTGCACCACCCAATATTTTAATTAACTGCATAATCGGATAGTTCATCTGATATGACATTTTACAATAATATTCTCCCCTAGCTTTATCATTTACTAACGGACAACCATTTCTACAAATAATCTGTACAAGACATTCGTTACATTTTTTTGATGTATCTTTTGTTTTATCTAAATCAAATACGTTTTTCATTATATCAAAATAGTTATCTCTAATATATCCAATTTTTGTATCTGTATTGTGACATTTATATAAATTACCTTGTAAATCCATATTTAATACTTCGCAACCATTCCCACATCTATCTCTATTTGGTACAAATGATTTCTGATTAATGGCATTACGAATATAACCAATTTTTTCTTCAATAAATTTTTTACGAATAACACTAATCGGTTTATTTTCTTGAAAATGTAATCTATATTCTTCACATAATTGCGTCATTTGTTCTTGTACTTTATCATAATCAAATTGTTTTAAATCCTGATTTTGCATATTAACATCTAATAGTTCATCAACATTAAAATACAATGTATGACCATGATAATTTTCTACATAATCTCGATTAACTTCTTCACAATCTTCTAAATAATCAAGAATATAATTATATGTACTTAATACACCCGAAAATGAAAAATTATTTAATTTAAAAATATTTTCTTTATTTTCTTTTACCACATCATATCCACGAGTAATTTCACTATTTCTCCCATCCCAACTAATTGTTACATGAGAAAAATTTTTATTTAAATATTCAACTTTTTCCTCGTCTAACAATTTACCATTTGTTATCATGGTGAAATATACATTATTTGGCATATTATGTTCTTTTAATCCATTAATAAATTCTTTTATTTTTTCAAAAAATACAAGTGGTTCTCCACCATAAAATTGCAATCCCAAATTTTCATTCTGATTGCGTGCTATATCATTGATAAAATTATATATATCAGGATTAATATCTTTCCCTAATGCAACATTTACCACGTCATGTTGTAAACAATACTTACAATTCATATTACATTCATGACCTAACATAATAAAAATTGTAGATATATTTGTTTGTAAATAATTACGCATACATTACTATCCTTTCATAATTGTATATTATATATATTATATAAAAAAAGAGAAGTGTTTTTTAACTTCTCTTTTTTTTTAACATTATTTAAATAAATCTTTTGATACTTCATACATAGTGTCTCGTGAATGTAAGGCATCTTGATAATCTTCTTCAACTAGCTTATCCCATTCTTCATCTGTATACTTTACAGAACCATCGTCATGTTGAGAATCATATTCGCTAACAGATTGATATAAATCATCCATAATTTTATCCACTTTTTCAATCATATAATCTATATCATCTTCTAAATAACTCAAACATTTATCATCATGTTTAATACCATTAATCAAATATTTAATTACTTCTTCAGAAGCATTAATATCATCACCCGTTCCTAATACTTCAGGTAAGCCAACTTGTTCAATAGCATCTTTTACATAACCATAATTTTCACTATTAGAAAGAAGAAAATCAACAAATCCATTAGCAGTTGCTTCATCATGAAAATTATCTAATCCATCAAATGTCATAAACCAATCCTGTAAAGCACTATTTGCACGCCATGTATCATCAATGTAATCCATCAATTCATCTTCTGTCCAATCTTTATCAGACAAAACTTGTTTTAACTGTTCAACAGTATTAATTGATTTAAATTCTTCTGCTACTTTTTTAAGCATTATATATATCACCTTTATCCTTTAAAATTCAACATAAATTCATATTCTTCTTTTTGTTTTTCATTTTTTATTATATCTAATTCGTATTTTAATTTTAAAATCGGATAATATCTTAATGTAGCCATTCTACAATAAAATTCATCACGAGAAGTTTGTGGTATCTTTGGACAAGCATTTCTACAAAGAGACTGTACAGGACAATCATTACAACCATTTAAACCGTGTTCAATCGTTTTATCATGGTCATTAATATTTTTCAATACATCAAAATAATTATCATGTATTGTTCCCATCACTTCGGAATCGCCGTGACAACAGTAAAGATTCCCTTGTAAATCTAAATTGATATTTTCTCCACCGTTTCCACAAAATAATCTAGTCGGTGTTTTATCACAACCACAATTACAATCTTCTATAAATTTAATATACATTGGATTACTTATAATTTTATCATTTTTGATACAATATAAATATTCTTCACAAATTTCTTCCATTTGCTGATAAAATTTATTTTCATCAAACTTCTTTAATTGTGGATTTGGCAATTCTGTATCGTACTGCATTAAATTTTCTATATGTACAGATATTTCATGACCAAATTCTTTTTGTACTTCATAACAATCATCTAAATAGTCTTTTGGGTAACAATAAGAAGAAAATACTCCGTCAAAACCCCAAAACCCTTCTTTATCTAATTTAAATAAATTTTCTTTATTTTGCGCTATAACATCATAACTACGAGTTATTTTACTGTTTCTCCCATCCCACGATAAACCAAATCCTTTTAAATTTTCTTTTATCCACGGAATCGTTTTATCGTTTAATAGCTTACCATTTGTTACCATACTAAAAGTAATATTTTCATTTCCTTCTTTAGATTTTACCATATCTACTACTTTTTGCATAGTATCAAAATATACTAAAGGTTCTCCACCCCAAAATAATATATTAATCGGATGAATATTATTAGCTATATCCAATAACCAATCTATTATCATAGGGTCAATTTCTTTCGCCATAGCATGATTTACTACATCATGTTCAATACAATATCTACAACTTAAATTGCATTTAAAGCCCATCATTAAATACACTTGATGTATTGGCAAATTTAATACATTTAGCATAACCTCAATCCTTTATTCCTTGTAATATCATACCTGTATTTGTCCAATCTGCTTTATCAATTGCTTCTTTTACAGTCATAACATGAAGATGTATTCTTTCCGTATCTTCAATAACACCATGTACTTGATTATCATTTTTAACTTTATTTATTTCTTCTTCTGATAATTCAACTGTGAACAAAGCTATCTTATGAGAACATAATGTAGCAGCAGACTGTTTCATATCTAATTGTTTAAATCTATTTTTATTTAATTTTAATCCAGTTTCTTCTTCTAATTCTTTTGAAGCGGTTAACAACATATCATCTAATGGATTTAGTGAACTTCCACCAGGCAACTCATATACCATTTCCGTTTCATTATTAATTGGTGTTCTAAATTCTTCACATAAAACAATTTCCGTATCGAGCAAATTATCTTTTTTACAATAAGCTAAGATATAACTCATATCTGTTCGTGCAACAACAAATTCATTATCTTTAACCCTATCTTCTTTTGCAATATATACAGAAGGATGAAAAATCTCTAAAAACATTTGTTTTGCTTTTGGCATAACAAATTCATATTCCATATTAAAATCAGTTAAATAATTTCCAACATTTAACTGTTGTTTATACCAATTTTGAAACTGCTTTGTTTTATATATATGCATTGGTATTTTAACTTCCGTATCTTCACGATAAACACCTTGCCCTAAATATTCTACTGTAGCTTTTAATGTATCCTTTAATGTATTATGCCACTCATACTTATCTCTTGAAATTAATTTCAAATATTCCATTCTTGGTGCTTCATCAGGACAACCACAAAACAGTTTGTTTGAATTTAAAAATCGACCAAATTCTACATTTGTTGTTAAGCCAATCATTTCAAAATCCGAACGCATTTCTCTAGGAATCCAAAATACAATAGCATCACAAGCGCACATACAACTATATTCCCAATCTAATTGAGCTTTTAACGTAAATGTACGCTTCATTTCTTCACCTTTGATATTGTTATCATCATAAGGTACTTTTGCTCTATCTTCAGGAATATATACAACACCATTATATCCCATTTCTTCTAAAATTTGTAATGCTTCTTTTTTCCACGATAATTCATATTCCTTTCGTGGAACTGGTCCAGCTAAGAACATGGACTTTGTTTCATCTTTTGGCATATCTTCTCGTGAATATACAACTGTCATTTTATTCATTCCTAAACGTTTCATTAAATCTTTCCTTTCATACACTTTTTAATTTAGCAAGTCGCGTAACTTGTTTATCATGGCAATCATAATAATATACTTTATTTACATTTGTCTGTGATTTTATTGCATCTGCTACTTCTTCTCGTGTACAATTTGATAAATTATCATCTATAAATGCCATATTCATAGCTATATGTCCAAAAGCAAATACATCAGAACCTACATCTTTTTCCATTGTATCATTATCTATACGTTGTATATCTTTATCATTATCATATCCTTGTTTTAAAAATACACGTTTGATTAATTGCGTATGTGTTTCAAAATTTTTTCCTATATATATTTTACCATCTACATATACAAATGGATTTTCACGATTATTATAATCCAATTTATACGTTAAAAATGTACTATCTCCTACATTGTCTTTCTTATTTTTTAAGTCCTCCATATATTCTATTGTATCAGGATAATATTTGTCTTTATATTTTAAATAATTTTGATAATATCCTTTTCTATCTGATAATTCCGTTAATATATCTTCAGGTAAATTTTCAGATACTTCAAAATCCTCTATATATACTCCTATATTTTCTTCACAAGTAAATAAAAAATCTGTATCTTCTATCAAATTATACACATATAAATCTATATCTGCATCTTCATTATTTTCATCTTTTTTACTAAAATAATTTTTCAAATATTCTTCACTAAAATATTTTGATATATCTGAATCTTTGTCTATTCCTTCTAAACATTTATCAAAATTATTCCCTAACAAATCTTTTAATTCATATATATCATCTATATATATTTCTTCATCCATATTTTCACAACCCTGTATATTATCTATAAAAAAAATAAATAAAGACAAGTTTTTTACAACTTGTCTTTTCATTTTATTTTGTATAGCATCTGAATTTAGCAAGGCGTTGAACCAAATAATTATTCGTATCATAAAAATATGCTTTGTCTACGCCCAATTGTTTAATACAAGCCTTTGCTACATCATCTTCACTTGCACCTGATTCAAGTACTTCAATAAATGCCATATTATCAACAATATGTCCAAATGCAATATCTTTTGTACCTGTTAAACGTTCCATTCTTGCTTGGCTAGGTCTACTTCCTCCAATATCACCATCACCTTCAAAATCTTTTGGAATCCTATCTCCTTTTCCTACATCTTCCAAATATTTTTCTAAAATTTGTGCATGGGTTTCTCCCTTATCACCTTTGATACAATCACCTGCTATATAAATGAACGCTGCGTCTCTTGTATCATAATCTAAATTTTCTGTAGATTCTACTTCTATTGTATCACCAATATTGTCATCTAATTCATTTAAATCAGACCACTCATCTACACTTGCAGATTTTTCATCATAATCTAATTCTAGTGTTTCGTCTTGATTTTCTTCCCCAAATCCATACGAACGTTCATTATCTTCCATATACATATCTTTTGCTCTATCAAATTCTTCTTCAAAATCTGTATCACTAGGAATATCATCTGCTATTTCCGATACACAATTATCCGTTATGGATAATTCATCTTCTGAATTATAATCACCTAACCATGAATTGTATTCGCTTACTAATACATCAGAATTAATGATACCATCTAAATATTCTTCTGAATTAATGTTTTTTACTCCCTCATATGCCGTTTGATTCATATCACAATCGAAATCAGCCGTTGGGAATAATTCTGCAAGTGTATCATATATTCCATCTTCTGTAATACTATAAGCAGAATTAATAAAATCTTTATAATCAGAATCTAAATAATCTTTTAAATCATTTGCATTATCAAAAACTATTTCCATTATACATCCATCCTTATTATCTTTGCTAATCTTTTTACTACATCTGTTTTAGAATTTCTACTTACCATATATACTTTGTCTACTTTTAATTGCTTCTTACAAACATTCTACTATTCCTTTTCTTAAAATATTATCTTTTTTATTTCGTATAAACTTTCCATTTAGCCAAACGTTTAACTACACCGCTGTAATTATCTAAGAAATAAACCTTATCTACTTTTAATTGTTTCTTACAAGCCTTGGCTACATCATCTTCATTTGCTCCTGTTTCCAAAACTTCAACAAACGCCATATTATCTACAATATGCCCAAACGCTACATTATCTGTATCTACCAAACGTCTCATACGTGACTGCGTTGGTCTACTTCTTGCTATATCATCACCTTTTAAATCCTCTGGTATCATATCTTCATTTCCAAGTTCTTCCATGTAATCCGCTAAAATCTGCCCATGTGTTTTTCCTTCTTCGCCATAGGCTACATCACCATCTATATATACAAACGCACCATCGCGATTATCATAATCTAATGACCTTCCATCTTCAATGTTTGTTTGTTCCCCTATTTTATCATCTACTTCTGCTAAATCTGACCAATCATCAACAGAATTATCTTCTTCATTATACTCTAAATCTAGGGTTATATCATCATCTTCTTCACCAAAACCTGAACAATTACGCTCACAATAAGATACATAACTATTCAATGCTTTATCAAAATTTTCCTCAATATCCGTTTTGCTTGTTAGTTCCCCTGCCATTTCAGAAACACAGTCGCTAGAAACATCTAATTCATCTTCTGTATTATAATCAGATAGCCAATTTTCGTATTCATCTAATAACAAGTCATTATTTGTAATATCATCAATATAATCATTGACATCTAAATTACTTAACCCTTCATAAGCAGTTTCGTTCATTTCATCGTCACCGTTACGTGTTGGATAAAATGCTTCTAATTCATCACGAATACCTCCTTCTGTAATGCAATAAGGTGAATTTAAAAATTCATTAAAATCTGAATCTAAATAATCTTTCGCTTCGCTTATTGTATTAAAAACAATCTTTGCCATTTAAACATCCTCCTTTGTATATAAAACCACTTTTGCCAATCTCTTGACTACATTATTATTATGATTTACATAATATACTTTATCTATTATATATCTATCCTTTATTTTATTTCGTGTATTATATTATCCTCTTTTGGCTTTCATATATTCATACCAATAATATATGTTTTTATCTCCATTTACCGAACTAATAAAAAACCACACTATCAATACTGTAACTATAATCGAACCTATTGTATTAACAACTACCTGTAATATATAAGAAAAAATTAGTACCATTAAAAACGCCGTCAAACTATTCATTACTATCTTCCCTTTCTATACGATTATTATATTTCTCTATTAAATAGTTTTTAATTGATGTCCTCATATTAGATAAAAATTCGTGATATTCTGTATATTGACAATTTAATTTTATCTGCAATATTTCTACATCATTGAAATTCGTCTTTACAAAATTGTTTAGACTACCATATTCACACGTTATATCATTTATCCCTTTATCATTCAAAAGTAATGTGAACATAATTAATCTCGTATTCTTACGATATGTTTTTAACCTGATTACATGACGTGTATTTATCTTTGCATACTCATTCATATATTCCGTTATTTCATCTACTATCGTCTTTAAATAAGGAAAATCCATAGATTTATATATATAAAATGATAGATTGTTAATATGGATAAAATCTATCGCTTTATCCATTACTCTCTTGACTCTATCATTTAATCTTACATTGTCTACCAATTATATCTCACCTACTTTTTATACTATCATTTAATATATCTTTTAATAATACATCATTATCTTTCATGCCTAATATATCAAATAATCTTTTTTCATTTATATGTATCTCTTGACTTATATTATCATCTATATCAAATAGTTTTAGATAGTATGTTAATCCATCATTATGCGTTTTGTTTTCATTACTATAATAGACTTTTTTATCTAATGCAGAAAATTCAAATATCATTTTCCCTATATTCTCTGCATATACATTATCTATTACTTTTCTCCAACGTTGATAATATAATTCTGTAGCTTTTAAATATTTAAAGTCTATATTACCTGTCCTTTCTCTTTTATCTTCTGTTACTATTCCATTTATACGATTTAATCGTTTTAAATGATTGAATCTTTCATGACTAAACTTGTGATAATATATCTTATATCTTTTATCTAGTTCTTTTTGTATAAAAAGATTATTTTGTATATGGTTATTTGTATTCTTAAATAGATTTTGTTGAAATAAATTTTGTTGAAATAGATTTTGTTGTATATTATATCGATTATCTATATTAATGTTTTTACTATCTATCACAAATTTTTCTTTATGATTATTTGTGGTATTTTTTATAAAAAGGTTTTGTTGCATAATATATTGATTTGTTATTTCATTTTGATATTGTATCTGATTGGTTTTAACAAGATAACTGTTAAGTGAATATTTTTGTAATAAATATTGTGAGCGATATAGTATAAGATATTGTTGCATAATATATTGATTGGCAGGATTACCATATATAGTACAATTATTTAAATTCCAAATATAACCAATATATTTACAATTATCTATAAAATAATCATATATGATTCTTCCTGCATCTAACAAATACAATTTATTATAATTTGGTATTTTATCTAAAAATCTAAATACACCGAATGACATAATAAGCTGGTCAAATTTATAATCATATAGTTTATTTAATGGAATAATATTGTATTCAAAATTATCAGGAACACTTTTTTTTAGTTGCATAAAATATTTTACATTTTGTTTTATGTTTTTTGTATCTACAACTATATTACATTTTACATTAATATAATGATTTAAATTAAACCATAAATCAACCAAAGAAGTGGTTGTTCCATCCAAATAAGGATAATAAATTACTATATCTATCATATCAAAATCTCCTATTAAAAAAATATAAAAAAAAAGACTAAATATAGCTTTAGTCTTTAAATATAGTCAACGATAAATCCACATCCGCTGAGCATAGCTACGAATCCGAACTGGTGCAGGATTACTCTTGATACCTCTAGCAGAAGGACGCATAGCTTTTTTAATATTCGTTTTTTGTTGTTGATATGCACCTTGCATAGCTTGTGCAATAGATTGATACCCTGCTGCTTGATTTATATTTAACGAAATACCATTATCAGAATAACTAAATGCTTCACCGTTTTGTACAATTGCTTCCCCAAGGAGGGACATGATGAATGCTCCTGCTAAAACACAACCTTCCCAACTAACAGGAACATCATATAATGTGTATACTGTAAATGGTGGTTCTGCATTAATATCTGCCATAGCTATTTGTAAATAAATCAAAAGTAATTCATCTGACCACCTTTGACCTCTTTGTTTTTCTACTAATGTATTTAAACTACGAAACTGTTCATCAGGAATATCTTTTAACATAGCACGTAATTTATGTACTAAATCTCTTTCTCTATCTGTTAAAGGAGAAATTGAATTATCATCTGATGATTGTAAAATAATGGGCATAAGTTATTCACCACCTTAATTTATTCTCTCTAATTAAAATATAGTGAAAACTCATGCCTATTATAGTCAAGATATTCAATTTTATAAAGTAATAATCCTATCAAATGGAATTTTATTTTTATCTATTAAATTGTTATTTGCTATATCATCTAAATAATCTTTAAATAATCCCTTATAATCAAAAATAAATCCATCGTCATATAATTTACTTTCTATATCATGTGGAATTAAATCAGGTTCATTTAAAGCGACAAAAATACAATCATTTCCGATAAGTATTTCATCTAACAAATCTATATCATATTGTTCTTTAACTAATTTTTTATTACATTTGTTATCAACAATATAAACTTCCGCACCTGCATCAGTTAAACATTTATACAAATCATAAATTTTAGTATTACGAATATCGTTACAATTTTCTTTAAATGAAAAACCTAATATTGTAATACGTGGATGTTCTTTATTAATACGGTTTAAAATATTATTTGCTAAAAAGAACGGAACGACTTCATTAACAGTTCTAGCAGAATCTATTAATCCATACCATTCTTTATTATATTCATTTTCATAATTGATAAAGTAATAAGGGTCTACACCTATACAATGTCCTCCAACCATACCAGGACGATAAGTGGCACTATTAAAATTAAATTTTGTTTCTGCTGATTCAAGTACATCATGAAAATTAATTCCTGTGTCAGAACAAATCATTTGAAATTCATTTAATAGAGCAATATTCACATCACGTTTAATATTTTCAAGTAATTTAGACGTTTCTGCTACTTCAAGTGAAGAACATTTATGGAGTCTGTTCTTGGGTAAAATTAAATGATATATATCATATACTTTTTCTAATGCATTATCACTTGAACCGGAAATTAACTTAGTTATTTGTTTTATTTTTTTACCATTTTTACCTGGTTGTAATCTTTCAGGAGAAAAACCAACATAAAAATCTTCATTACATTTTAACAAAGAAATTTTTTCTAATGTGGGAATGCAAATTTCTCTAGTTGTTTTTGGGGCTACAGTAGATTCAATAATTACTGTGTCTCCTTTTTTTAGATAAAAAGCTACATTAGTAATTGCTTTCGTTAACATTGTAATATCAGGTTTTTTATTTTTATCAATTGGAGTTGGAACACAAATAATCCACACATTAGGATTATATATATCTATATCACTTAATTCATTTATATATATAATATCATCTAATAATGTTGTATCAATTGATTGTGTATTGTCTATACCATTTTTATATTGCTGAATTTTTTCTTTATTCGTATCATATCCATATACAGGAACTTTTTTAACAAATTCACAAGCCAATTGTATACCAACATATCCTAGACCAACTATACAAATTTTATAATCCATATTTTATACTCCTTCATATAAATTTGTTGGATAAATAATCATCAATTTTCTTACCTAATCTATGATTATTATATTTTATAAAATATTGATTAATATAGTATATTATTAAATGTCTTTTTTTCATTTTCGCGCAACAATCTATGTCAATAATTGTAAATTTTTTATTTTTATATATGATATTTAAATCATCTAAATCAATAATATTAATATTTTTTATAAAAATCAAATATAAAACAAATATAAATTTTAAAATTTTATAATTATATTGTTTTTTATAAAAAATCCTTTCTTCTATTAACATGGTATTGCTAAAATAAAATATTTTTGGTAATAAATAGTCCAATCCTTTCTTATTAAAATGTTTTAGATTAAAAGGTATAGTTTGTTTTTGATACCTTGTAATAAATCTGATTGCATATTTATTGGTTAATATTTTACTTCTTCCTCTAGTTCTATTTGCTACTATAATTTGTTGTTTTTTATAATTAATTAAAACATATTCATTTGAAACTAAGAAACCTTGATTTGTAATTTGAACAACATTATATATTTTAATTAATTCTTCATATTTATTTATATTAAATTTATTTCCCAAAATATAATAAAAATCATATTTACCTGTTTTATAATCATTTTTTGTAAAACAACAATTATATTTATTTTTTGCTTCTAATATATCTAAATTAAAATATTCACATATCATTCAATCGTCTCTTTTCAATCTATCATAATATTTTTTGGATATTTTATCTGAAATATCAGAACAAAAAAAATCAATTATATATATATTAATATAAAATATCAACAGTTCAAATTTATTAAAAATATTTTTATCTTCTAAATCAACAATATAAAATTTAAAATCTTTACTAATTATAATATTATCTCCTGATAAATCAAATATCATTATGTTTTTTATAAATAGTAAGTATAATGAAAATATAAATTTAAATATATCGAAATCATTAAATGATGATGATTCAATATATTCTTCTATTAATAAATTTTCATATATTTTATATATTTTTGGACAATTACAATTATTTAAAGCACTTATATTTTCCAATATATTATGCAAATATTTTTTATTATCAATATATCTAAATACATATTTATTATTAATAAGAATTTTGCTAGTTGTATTAATATCATTAAGTCTTTTACATTTATATATTTTATTATTATAAATTGCATATTTATTTGATAAAAGAAGTTTATTACCAATATAACATATAAAATTATATTTTTTATATACATTATAATTTAATTTTTTATTTATTAAACAAAAATCATAATTTTTATTAAATTTTATTTCATCAAAACATATGGAATAATTAGATAAAATATATGGAAACATGCTTTTTTGTATATAATATAATTTTTTAATCATAATTTCACCATTTAAACAAAAAGAAGGATGAATTTTTATCATCCTTCTTTTCTTTATCTATATTAAAATTACTTAATTGTAATCTTAGCAACGGACATACCATTGACAACGGACATACCGATTTCTTCATAGACAACCCAACCAATACGGAGACGTTCAGGAATATCGGCTGGAATGACTTGGATATCCTGACGAATTGGCATAACACCAACAAACTCTGGGTCAGCAAGTACATAAACTGTATTGAGTGGAACTTTCTTAGAAATGAGAATTTCAGCAGTCCACAGATGACCAAATGTACCTGTCTGAAGAACTTCGTGCTGTGTTACTGGGTCGAACTCATTCTGTCCCCACTTACGAATATCAGCAAAAGCCTGTGCATTCATGACAATCTTTGTAACGGCGAGGTCATGCTTTTCAACTTCACGGAAAGCAGTAGCAAGAGCATCGCGTGTAAGTCCACCAGCGGAAATCGTTTCAGGATTTACAGATGTTGCAGCTGCATCGAGAAGTGAGAAGCAAGTTTCATCTTCGACTGCCATAATATCAGACTTAGCACGTTGCTGGGCACGGTCGATAATATTGAAACGACGTTCCTTAATCTGGGAGAAACGAACCTGTGGATAAGCAACAACTTCAAAAGTTGGAACCTGGATACGTTCACCCTCAACGAGCTGGTCTGGAGCCTGTCCACGCTTAGAAACGACAAATGCCTTAGCATCAACATCACGGTCGTAAACAGGAAGTGCGCCCTGTGGAAGTGGGTCAACAACGAGTAACTTACGTCCAATACCCTGATAATCAAGGGAAGTACGAATTGGGTTAGCCATAGCGGAAGCAAGAGCGGCGCGTCCTTCACTTGTTTCAAGAGCATTGGAGATTAAATATTCTTTTTCTTCTTGTGTCATAGACATAACTAATCAACCTCCAATTAAACGTGCATAATAAAGCCGAGGAACTTGCCACCATTAGCAGCTTCGCCAGCCCATTCATACATATTGCCCTGACGGAACTCACCGATAGAAACAACTGTACCGAGAACCTTATCACCATCAGCAGCAGGAACAATAGCACCATTAGCATCAGTTGTAATTGTCTTACCAACTGTGAAAGCACTAATTTCCTTACCAAGACGGCTTTCTGCAACGTGATATTCTCCACCCATGCCAAGCATATAGAATGAAGCCTTACCACTAGCGTTAATCATATCCTTCAAATCTTCGCGGATAAGACCAACTGCACCTTCGCCCTTTGCACCTGCTGGAACAACCTTTCCATCAGCGGAGATAGCAGCAAAGTGACCTGCCAACTTTCCATCAAGAGCTTCTGCCTTTTCTGCATCAACGTCATAAAAACCGTTGATAGCACCTTCGATAGCTGCACGCACATACTGCGTAGAGTTAAATGTAGGACCAAAAACAAAATGTCCACCTGCATTATTCATAGCCATCGAAACAACACCTCCAAATAATTATTACAAATTTATTAGTTATTATTAAGAGTGTGTTTGTTTATAAAACGTGATAATAGCGTGTTTGCAAACTATACATATTTGCGAATATGATTTATTCTAAGATAAATCGAATTATAAAAATTTTGTTTTATCAAACAAACACATTCCTTTTTTTACTTTTACATTAAAAAAATATACATTTTTTCAATATTTATAACCCCATTTTTAAATTCATAAATTTTATTTATATAAAAATGGATAGCTATTACTATCCATTAAATATATTTTAAAAATATTATTATTCCTTAAATACTTATACTCTTTCAATTTCTTTGGTTGTATTGTATTTCGTTTTTAATCCGCAGGTATTAAAGAACACATCATTATCAAAAACATAATTTGAATCGTTTGGATTTGTCTTTGCTTCATCTGCGACCCAATTAGTAATTTTTTCAAACCAATTACTACTAAGTAAATTATCCGAACTTTGTTTATATTGTTCAATAGCATTTTTTACTTGGTCAATACCATTTGATTTATCGACTGTAAATTCTTTATGGAACTGATAAGGTGAATCCATATCAAATATACCTATTATGTTCATATTAATATCTTTCAAATCTTCAAAACCAGACTCTGAATTAATATAAACTTCCACTTTTAATTTACCTGTTGTAGTTTCTTCATCTTTTTTATCCATATTATCATTATCAAATGGATTTGCCCCTTGCGGGAAATCTGATGATAAATATGGTAAAACAATAGTGTCACTAGTGTTTGTATCTCCAACTCTATTTGTCAAACAAAAATGTTTTGGACTATAAACTGTATATGTATCACACACACTAATATGTTGTGTTGTCTGACCATCCGGAATATCAATTACTTTTTTCCAATTATTAGGTAGCTGATTAATAAAATCTTTTATTGCTTGATTGGAATCTTTTTCTTCATCTTTGTTTTTATTAAAAAGATTTTTTACCTTATTCTTTAAATCACCAAAACCAAAAGCATATCTATTCTGATACTCATTTTGACGAATCTTATTAAGAACAATGTTCATCTATATCATATCCTTTATAAAAATAATATCTATAAATTATATAATTTTAAACCAATGAATTATAATCATTGACTGCGTTCTGTAGTTCTTTAATATTCATATATGTATATATTGGGAAACTAATTGAATTATGTGTTATATATTCTGAATTTGGTGTATTTTGACGATATTGTTTATACAATGTATTATCACAAACATCTTTATTATACAAATCATCTGTTTCAAACAATTGATTAATTATTTCTATAGATTTACTATCTGTAACAATACCTTGCATTCTTGCCCATGCACTTATGGCATCTGGTTCTTGTTTTTGCCATATAACATTTTTCATTTGTTTATATGTATTAGCAATTTCATTACGTTTTTGCAATATATGACCAATATATTTCATTTTAGTATCTAAAAATACACCATGTAACATATCAAATCCACCATTTGTACCGATTCTAATACAATTATCATTATCATCTGAACCGTGGTCTAATATTGATTTTGATAATTTATATACTTTTTCATTATTTGTAAATATAGCTCCACCTTCACCAAAACCTCCAAATGGTTTTGTCGGATAAAATGAAGTACAAGATACATCACAGATACTACCTAATTTTTTATTATCATATATGGATGTCATAGCTTGACACATATCATCAATAACAGGTATATTATGTTTTTTAGCTATTTCACAAATCTTTTTATAATTGCATGGATTTCCAAAAATGTCAACAGACATAATAGCTTTAACTGTATCATCTATTTTTTCTTCTATTTTATTTTCGTCTATATTCCATGTATCTTTTTTTACATCAACAAAAATTGGTTCTGCTCCTACCAAACGAATAGCATTAATCGTAGCAATAAAAGTTAATGGTGTCGTAACAACTTTATCTCCTGTACCAATCCCATAGCATTTTAATGCAACTGCCAATGCTTGTGTACCTGATTTTGCTAAAACTACATATTTAACATTTAAAAAATCTTTTAATTTATTAGCAAAACTATCTAAAGATTTACCCCAAATAAAATCTCTCGTTTTACTTTGTTCATCTATAGTTTTAACTGCATCTCTTTTTGTTATTAACCAATCTGCTTCATTTGAAAAATATTTTATCATGAATGTATCTCCTTAAAATATTGAATTGTTTTTCTAAGCCCATTTCTAACATCATATTTTGGTTTCCAATTTAATATTTTATTTGCTTTTGTTATATCAGGTTTACGTTGTAAAGGGTCATCTTCAGGTAAATCACAATATACATATTTTTGATTTACTTTCATTTCATCACATATTATATTAGCCAATTGTAATATTGTATATTCTTCATTATTACCAATATTAACAGGAAAATGATAATCTGATTTCATTAATTTTAATAACCCATCAATCAAATCATCTATATAACAAATACTCCTCGTTTGACTACCATCACCATATATAGTAATTGGTTTATTATCCAAAATTTGATTAATAAAATTAGATACTACACGACCATTTGTATAATAATACAACTTTTGTATCTGTATTCTTATATATTTCAGAAGCATAGTCAACATATTTCATTATATCTTTATTCAAAAGCGGTTCCCCACCCATAATTTCAAAATATTTAGTATGACATACTTCTTTAATTATTTTTATATTCTTTTTAAATTTATCAAAATTAGACATAAATGGATTTTTATAATTAGCAATAGGAGCACAATTATTACATGATTTACAATTAAGATTACATATATCATTCGTCATATATGCAATAAATTCAAGTTGTTGCACATTATCTCCCACCCATTGTCCAATCTAAATTACTAAATATATCATTTAAACTCTTGTTAAATGGAGTACTTTCATGTACAATTGGCTTTGTCAAACCTTTTAAATTAGACATCGGTTTTTTATCTGCTACAATTTCTTTTTTCACATTATTTCTTGATTTTAATTTATTGCTTAAATCCATCATAGCATTATCCATAAATGTTTCTTCATTGTAGGAAGAAATATCTAAATCTCTATTAGCTTTTATATCACTTAATGACCTACTATCTCCACCATCAAAACTAGTTGTTTTAGTTGTAGTAGGAATTTCTTTCGAAAAATCACCAATAATCGGTCCAGATTGCTTAATTTTTCTTAATGCTTTCTCTGCTTCTGTTAAGTTTTCATCTTCAGAATCATTTTCTTTTGCAATATTAGTAATTTCCATACTTACTTCAGAATGTACTTCATTAGCATAATCGTCAAATTCTTTATCTGATAAACTTTTTAATTCTAACAGTTTCGTTTCTCTATCAGATTCATCAATTAAATGTTTCTGTATAGCTTCATCAACGATTTTATCATATTTATCTGCAAATTGTGTCTTGCTAATAGTTTGTTTTGGTTCTTCAGAAATAACTTTATTTTCCTCTTTTATAAACAAATTATCTAACATAGCGTACTTAATACGATAAAATTTTGGTCTTGGTTTAACTATTTTCAGTTTCAAAAAGTTTACCACCTTTCAATTATTCTTCAGGTTCAGGTTCTTCTGTTTTTTCTTCATTATTTTCACTATCTAAGTCGAAGTCTGTATCTTCATCAGAATCTTCTTCATTTTCTTCTTCTGATGTATCTTCTGTATTTTCATCTTTTTCAGGCATAGTATCAGCAGGAATTTCATCATTCAAGTTATAATCACTATTATCAGAATCTGGATTATCTTGATTACTCATATCAATTTGGTCTACATCATATTGTGGAACTAAATTAAAGTTTTCTAAATCATAACATACGCTAAATAGTCCATCCATAATTTTATCAACCATATCATATTGTTGATGGATTTTATCCCTTAATTCACTATTCGCAGAAACATTTGTACATTGTTCCATTTTAAATTTAAAATTTTCTAACTCTTTTAAAATTTTACGACCATCTCGTGCGACCCCTTTAACAACGCTTTCAATAGCTTCGGAATTATCTGCTTTAATTAATCTTTTATTCATAATTTATATTTCAACTCACTTTTATATTAAAACGATTTCATCTTCTATTTTAAAAATAAAAGTTTAATCACGTTATATATTATTATATTTATTTTATCACCATAAAAAAGAAGTGGAGTATATTCCACTTCTTTTTATGACCAAGGAAGATTACTTAATTTATCACTTAATGATTGTATTTTCCCATTAAACGTTCTTTGATTTTTCTCATTCCTATAAACATTATCTTCTTTATGATAATATTTTGGTACAAAAACATTAGAACGGTTTTGTTTACTTGCAACTCTTTCTAATATTTTCGCATCTGGGTCTGCACCTTCAGTTACCAAACTATCTTCAAAAAATTCTACACCACGGTTATCTTCAAAAACAGGTAAACCATTATATGTTAAACCTTTATAATTTAAAATATGTTCACAAACATCATCGTTCGTTCTAGCTTCATGTCCACAAATTGAACAAATTGCATATTCACAATGACAACCCATAGATGTATCTGTTACATATCTTTTTTCAATACCTGAAGCTAACTGTGGGAAAGCCTTTTTATCAATAGCTTCTAATAATTCAACAAAATATCCATTTGTATTATAAATAGCATCTAATATAATACCACGAGCATCTTCTACATTTTCATCAACATGGTCAACAAATACTGATTTACCAATAAATGTTTTATATGTTTTTAATAATTCTTCATGCGAGAAAAAATCTCCATTTAAATTAGCATTTCTGCAAACCTGTGAATATTTCGCAAAATCGTTATAATATTCTTCGATAGGAACTAATTCTACCGAACCACCTTTGTGTTCAATAACATTTCCTGCCGAAACTGCACGGTTTCTAATATATAAAAAATCTTTTTCTTTTGGAACAATCTTAACTACTTTGGCAGTCTTAGTTATATTATTCAAAGTTTTACTATCTTTTAATAAAGATAAATTTGCTTTATTGTTACCAAATAATGTAACATTACCATTTTTTTCTAAAGTATAATCTTCTATACGACCTCTCGTATTATTAATAACAATCATTTATTTCACCACACTTGTTAAAGAGTTTCCCATATTTTAATTTCATGTAAATATCTACTTGCTACATCTAAACATTCTTGCCAATGTTTATCAACTTCTTCAATTGGACAAACTTCATCTAACAAACCAAATTGAATGGATTGAGCTAAATTATATGTTAATCCACCTGTGGGAACAAGTGGTAAATCTGCAAGAATTTTTTTTGCAATTAAAAACGCATTATTCGCGTTCATTTTATCTGTAGCTTGCTTTTTAACAAGAGTTGTGACAACATCATGCGTATACGGAGATACATGATTACTTAATCTTTTAAACATTTAATTTTCTCTCCTTTATATATATAAACGGAGATAATATTAGTTTTCATCTAACGCTTGTTTAATTGTTTTATTTTCAATTTTCTTTACAGGTGAAAAATCATAATCTGATAATTGCGATTTTAATACATCATAAAATCTTTCATCTTTTAATGTTATTTTTTCTTTCATCTGTACATAGGATGAACCAACCTTATCCCCTGTTCTTGTTGTTAAATAAGGAATATCGGTCAAAATATTCAATATATTGTTTAAATTAACATCTTCATTATTGACAAATCCTATATTTTCATTTTGTTCATCAATAACTATTTTTGCTAACGCTTTTGTATTTTTATAAATATCAAATGTATACATATTTTATCACCTTTCAATTTCATTAGCCCAATAATCAAACATTTTCTTATCTAGTTGCTTCAGTTTATCAGGAGATAAAATATATGCTATAAAAGTTTCAACATAATAATATTCAGGACTCTGTCCTGCTAAATAATTAATAAATTTGTCCTTTGAAAAAATCACGTCTTTGTGTAGTTTATCATAATAATAATTTTTCACTTCATCAGGAACTTCTTGTAAATCATTTAACGCTTTTAATATATAGTATTGAAACGATTTTATATCAAATTTTATATAATATGTGTTTTCATTATTATCATATAAATATTCAATTAAATCTGTTATATCTTTGTATTTTTCTTCCAAATCAAATTCTTGTACAAATTTAATTTTAATTTTATCTTTTATATATCGTGAATATCTTAAAGATACCAATTTATAAAATGAAGATACTTGTCGCTTATATTTTTTCGGTACATTATAAAAATGTATTCCATTTGAAATAAGATTATCTGTTTCAATCGTATCTACTTTTTTCACGAAATAAGAATCGCAATCATCTTGTTCAATAAAATCTTTTGTAATCAATCCATTTTCCGATACAAATTTACATACAGGGCAAGAAGATTCATGACAAACAAATTCAGTATCTAAATTATTTTCTTGAATAATGATATATTGTAAATTTTTATACAAATATTGGATTTCTTTATTTACAATTTGTTCAAATGAATTTAAAAAATTTATATTAAATTCATGATAAACATTATTGATTTTTTCTAATACTAAATATACTTCCATTTTCCAATCTTCTAATGATAAAGTATATTTTTCTATAAAATCTTTATACTGATTAGATGGTATATAATCTTCATATACAGATTTTATTGCGCATTGACTAATTACATTAACATTATGTTGTAATTCTTGTTTAATCGATTCCGCTTTATCATATAATGGAGCGTTTAAATAATCGTTATTTAGTATTTCATTTATTTGTAATATCAAATCTTTAGAAATGTTTCTAATAGTATGTTCCATTATATTTTACCTCTTATTCATCTTTTATTTTTTTATTTGTAAAAGTTTTTCCCCTTCTATTAAAGAATTTATCTAAATCTAACGAAGTTTTTACATCATGAGTTTGTAAACCAAAATCTTCAGGATTGTTACCTATACTTGGCGTATTTGATGGAGAACTAGGTCTATTAAACGAATTTTCTTCTTCATTTTCTTCACGAGACGGCTTGTTTTCTCTAATTGTATCGCCTGTCTCATATTCATTAACAATAGGTTTACCTTCATTTGGAAGCGGACCAGTTTTTGGAGCATTCTCGTCGAAAACGCTACCCCTTTCTCTTTCAAGATTGCGTTTTTCTGTTTCAGGGTCAAGACTAAGTAAAGGCAATACGGTTGTCATTGAAACTAAACCTTTATCACGTAAACTTTGAATAAATGACATTACTGTTTGATTTGACGTTAAATCCTGATGTTGCCATAATAATTTTGGTACAATCAATTCCATCTCTTTATTCGCAGCAGCACGTTTAATTTCTTTTGGAGACATATATCTACGAGCAATAGAACCATTAATAGGTTTATAAAAACCTTGTGTTTCTGCAATAGGTTTATACACTTTATTTCTAATCCATGATTCCAAACGTAATCTATAAGCCATATATCTTCTTGCTAATGCTTCTGCGCCAACATTTGCAGCTGAATAAGCAGAACCATCACCATTTAACATAGCTTGTGTAATACCTAATCCTGTCATTAATTCATTTTGAATAAAATCAAACTCTGTATTTAATGGAAGGATTTTACCTGTAGAACCAACATACTCAAATGATAATCCATAATGATATACTAAGAAGAAGTTTGGGTCATCCTCACCTTCCATTAATATATCACGAAAACTATCAATATCATCCTGTGTAGGCATTGGTTCACCAGGCGTACCTATTTTAGCTACACGTAAAGGCATAATATGTCTATTAGCTATTGCATCCTGTGCTTGTCTTAATTTATCTTTATAAATTAAAGTTTTAAAACAACGCATCATTAAAGGTGTTCCCCATGTTTCATAAGGACTTGCTTTGTGTGCAATATGAGAAATCAAACGATTATCTAATGATATATTTTTACCCATTTTTACTTGTGTAATTATATCATCAGGGAATTGTCTATATAATTCTCCAAATTCTCCTGATGGACCACCTGAAATTATATTTGTAATTTGGTCATCAGGAATCAATTCAATTTGTTGTTCGCCTGCAAAAATAGAAGCGGTTACATTTACATAATCAGGATTTAATAATGTAAAGTTTTCCCAAATTCCTTCAGATTCATTAAATTGACCGAAAGGAAATACGTCTCCTATTTTCCAATATTCTAATCCAATTTCCAATAATAAATTAATTAAATCAAGTTTATCAAACGCCATATAATCAAAAAAACGTTTAATATATGGGTCACTACAAACATTACTTAAATCAGAAATTGGAAATTCTGTATGTAAATCTAATGCCGTAGCAATTATCGGTTCAGTTCTATAAAAATGTCTGCACCACTCATTACGTTCACGTCTATCACGAGGCAACAACATATTTGTTGTCTGAAATAATGGCTGATAGAATGTTGGATTACCCATTCTAACAACACCACTAGAAGCGTGTACAGTTTTCCCACGTTTCATTCTTGATTGTATTCTTTTTGGTAAATCTGATTTATTTACAATACTATTTTTTGCAAGATTACCATCATATCCTGCGGTAACAGTTTTATGATTTTTTCTCAAATTGTTTCACCTAACTTCCTATTAAAAGAAAGAATTATCTACAAAAAATATATATAGCACAATACATTTTATGTCTTATTTTATCTCTATCATTTATTATACAAAAACAAATAATAAAATTATAATTATTTGTATACATTTGTTAATAAATTTAATATAATAAATAAGAATTATTATGTATGGATAGCAATAAGATGTTCTTTAATTCTATTCGTGGTCGATATACATAA